>Ga0257121_1000083_pt1 | contig 73057 bp, 61 predicted proteins | sample SI106_100metaG_FD_190180 | JGI IMG/M metagenome (GOLD analysis project Ga0257121, IMG submission 190180) | Marine microbial communities from Saanich Inlet, British Columbia, Canada - SI106_100 | ecosystem: Environmental > Aquatic > Marine > Inlet | place: Canada: British Columbia | collected...
AGGTTTTAGTTTGTTAATATCAAATTCGCTTGTTGTCCCGGTGCCGACGATTAACCCCGTCATCTCGCGTCGACCAAAGGTTACCAGCACTCGGCAGCCAACCTCGGCCTTAGCTTCTGGGTTATCTTTAAGCACATGCTCAGGTACCAGATAGTCAAATACACGCCGTAATGGAGAGGGCACCGCAATGCGGACAACTAAAGGTGCTAAATCAGACATAAAAAATTGAGAATTCCTTTTGTAACTACTGCGGTTTCTGCTAGAATCCGCGCTCTTTAGAAATGGCCTACCGTGCTTTACAAGAACTGACCTGTTTTAAGGCAGGATTTTATCAGTTTAAAGATGAAGTGGCGGTTCGTAACTTGGAGTATAAGATGAAAACTGAGATTCACCCAACCTATAACGAATTGGTTGCAACTTGCAGTTGTGGCAATATTATAAAAGTTGGCTCAACACGTGCCAACTCAATCCATTTAGACGTTTGCTCCTCTTGCCATCCGTTTTATACGGGCAAGCAGAAAGTTGCTGATGCAGGTGGTCGAATCGATCGCTTCAACAAGCGGTTTGGCGCAGCCAAAAAAGAAGCTTAATCACTACCCAGAGCTTACTGTCAGTTTAAAAAATGCGGCGTAGAGAAAATCTATCGCCGCTTTTTTTGTCTCAATTATTGTTCGATTATTAATTCAAAAATAACACTAATGCGATCTGTAAAGGTAATATTGTCATGCAGATAGACGCCTGGTTCTGTATCTCCCCTCATTGAGGAAGATTGTCTTAGTTCGTTCATTGGCCTTGGGTAATGAATATCTGAATCTTGGTAGGTGATTTGAACGATAGGACCCAATGCTGCATCGTAGGACTCAGCAAGGTGTTTGGCCAGATTTTTTGATTGATCAATTGCTTGTTGTTGGGCCTGTTTTTTATAATGGGATTCATCTGCAATTTTGAAGTTTACCCGCCCCAGTTGATCTATTCCCACGGCTAAAGCGGTCTCCATAACTTGATTCAATTGACCCAGTCTACTAAGAGTTACTGTTACGTTTCGCGACGCGCGATAACCAACAAACTGGGGCCTTTTATTTTGGTACTCATACTGAGGATTTAATTGTAATGTGGAGGCGATTATATCTGTTGAGGTGATTCCGATCGGCACCAGAGCCACCAACAAGCGATTAAGCTGTGCATCGAGCTCTTTTTTGGCTTTATTGCCGTCTTTATTGATCGTTTGCAATTGCATATTAAGCTCGGCCATATCTGGCGCTACCGATACTTTCCCCTCTCCGGACGTGATAATCGTGCGCTCTGTTATCTGAGCATTACTGGACAACGACAAAAGACTCAATAGAGTAATAAACATTACTAATACTAATTTTTTCATAGGTTACAAATCCTTTTAAATATATTTAATATTAAAGTTGTAATGACCTAAATTTTAACATTTTTTATGTTTGGGCAAAAAAGTTTGCTGAATTTTTGTGGACTAGTTAGCCAAAGGTTACAATAGAGCGAAATCTTAATCTTGACTGAGGTAGCAAAGTGCGCGGTATTTGGCTGTTTATCAAATTTCTTTTGATTCTTGCTGTCGCTATGGTCGGTGCATTCTTTGCCTTGGAAAACAGCCAGTCGTTGGGTGTTAACTTCATTTTCATTAACGGACCCACTATGAGCGTCGGTGTGTGGCTGCTTGTTTTTTTTGCCTCCGGTGCATTTTTGGGAATGTTAGCTAGTTCGGTGATGGTTCTTTCCTATCGACGAAAACTAACCAAAGTCTCAAAATAAGGGTCACTAAACAATGATATCTGTTTCACCAAAAGTAATAGTGGCGCTAGATTATGACAATCAAGATGATGCCTTAGCGCTTGCTGCACAATTGGATCCAACCCAGTGTCGTTTAAAAGTGGGTAAAGAGCTGTTTACTATCGCCGGCCCTGCGGTTGTTGAACGCCTTATTAGCAGCGGGTTTGACGTTTTTTTAGATCTAAAATTTCATGATATACCTAATACGGTGGCTAAAGCGGTTGCTGCTGCTGCTGATTTGGGAGTATGGATGGCAAACGTTCACGCTTCTGGCGGTAGTCGTATGATGCGTGCCGCCAAACAGGTTTTAGAGGAAAAAGGCAGTAATATGATGCTGATAGGGGTGACTGTGCTGACCAGCATGGACGATACAGACCTCGAAGAGATTGGTATCCAACGAAGCGCCAGTGATCAGGTTTTGCATTTGGCTCATTTAGCCAAAAGCGCCGGACTTGATGGTGTTGTTTGCTCCGCCCAAGAATCGTCAAGCTTAAAAGTCGCACTGGGGAAGAATTTTAAATTAGTTACGCCAGGTATTCGCCTAGATGGCAACGCGGCAGATGATCAACGACGAATTGTGACGCCAGTTGATGCCGTGGCAATGGGTAGCGATTATCTTGTCATTGGGCGACCTATTACTCAAGCGACCGACCCCTTAAAAACCTTGTTAGACATTAACCAGTTGATTTAATTAAATTCATCAGACCAGATTAAGTTGTTTTCTTGATCATAAATTCGCACGTAGTCAATAGATAAATGACCCTGCTCAAAAGCGGAATCAATATCTTTTTCGATGGCAAAATTGAGTAATAAATAGTAGTCCCGATCAAAGGGCCACGTGCGCTTATTTTTAACAGCTGGCGCATAGGTGTAATGGTTGTCTCCATCAACGGCGAAGACCAATTTGGCAGCGCTCCAATCTAAAGAGTATAGATGAAATTCGGAAGAAATGGTTGGTATTGGTTGCCCACCGTGATTGACTGTATTTCCGAAGCTAGACCGAGTATGTGTGGCACTTTGAGCGTAGTTTTGATTTGTACCCCAGTGCTCGATGATGTCGATTTCGCCGCAGTCTGGCCAAGACTTTGTTCCAAAACCCTTTTGCTCGAAATACGCACCTTTCTCTTGGATATCTTTAGGTAGCATCCAAATTGCAGGCCAGGTGCCATGTCCGTGGGGCATTTTTGCCCGCACCTCAACTCGACCATAAGTAAAAGCAAATTTAGAGTTTAGGCGCGCAGAGGTGTATTTCTTAATCACACCTTGGTCTTTGAACATCTCTTTTTTAGCCTTTATGGTCAATACACCATCGCTAATAAAGGTATTCTCGATGCGATTAGTGTAGTGCTGCTGCTCTGCACTAAACCAGCTGGTGCCATTCGGCAGTATGGTTTGATGAAACCATTTTTTTGAATCTACAGGCCTCCCATTTGGAACTATCTCTGCCGAGGCGAACAAAGCAGAGATGGCTAATGAGGCCATCCCGAAAATAAGCAGTTTTCTAATCATGCAATCTATTCTCTCAAGGATCACGCTATTACATATCAATTGTTTTGGAAGACCCTAACGTAATCAATGACCATTCGCTGAGGAAACACTGTCGATGAATTTGGGCTCCCGGGCCAGTCGCCTCCTACAGCGATATTCATAACAAAGAAAAACTCTTCCCTAAAAGGTTGAGTCGAGTTAATGGTTTTGAAAGAATATTGCACATCATCAACATACCAAGCAATGCCATTAATGTCCCACTGAATGCTAAATACGTGAAATTCATCAGAGAGACGTGTGCTCAATTTACGATTACCTCCTGTATTGACGGGCGAATAGCTGCCATTTAGACCATTATTATTCCAGTGCATTGTCCCATGTGCAGTGCGATCTCCATCAGGATGTTTGTCTTGTGGTGAGTTTCCACCGACCATTTCCATAATGTCGATCTCTCCAGATTTTGGCCAACCCACGTCAGTAATATTTTTCCCAAGCATCCATAGAGCGGGCCAAATTCCAGCACCCTCGGGAAGACGAGCGCGAACATCGATACGACCGTATTTAAAATTCTGTTTTCCCTGAGTCTTTAAGCGTGAAGAAGTATAGTTTTTCCCTCGATATGCTTCTTGTTGGGCTCTGATAACAAGTAGGCCCTCCTTTAAATATGCATTTCGATTAGTGTGGTACTGAAGTTCATTATTACCCCAGCCACTACCGCCGATATCGTAACCCCAATTATCGTCATTAATTTCGGTGCCACTAAATTCATCAGACCAAGTTAAACTGTAGCCATCATAGGTACTAGGTGATTCATATCCAGTAAATGATGGGATGACCCAGCCATCATCAGCTAATGGTTCCTCTACCGTTGTACCACCGCCATCAGTATCTTCCCAGCGAACGTTGTCAATTTGGAATACGGTATTTGTGTACTGGGTCGCCCAGATCACAAGTCCAGTATCAATAGTAGTTAACTGCAATCCTTTATCAACCAAATCATCGACCTCAATGGTGACAGATTCCCAACCATCAGAGCCAATGCTACCAATAACTTGGTCGCCGGATGTACAGTCCCATATGCAGTCGATTTTCATGGAGTAATTACTATCACCACTAAGGGTTTTGAGATCAAATTTAATTTGACCTCCAGCGTACAGGGTTAAATTTTGTGCGTTGTTTGTTTTGAAATATAAAATCGCTTGATTGCTCGAAGAACTATGCTCAATTTGCAATACGGTACCGCGTTCCTGGTCATTTACCAGCTTCCATTCTATATTGCATTCTGAAATGTCATTTGTGTCGCAGTTAGACCAATTTTTTGCAGAATCAGCAACCTGGATTCCACCTTCCCAACTTGCATCTACCTCCCCATTCACAAATACGTTCGTTACTTCCAATGAAGAGCTAACAGCAACAGTCACGGTACGAGTCTGGGAGGCTTTATTACCGGCTGTATCAGTAGCGGTATAGGTGAAGGTATAAGCACCAGCAGCAGAGGTGTCGACAGAACCTGTGGTAATAACATCAACCGATCCATCAACTGTATCAGTCGCACTCGCTCCTGCATCGGTATACGTCGAATCTAACTCAACCTCAACAGCAGCATCACCGACCAAGGTAATGACCGGCGCTATGGTGTCAGCTACCGTCACTGTCCGGATTAAAATACGAGAGACGTTGCCCTCACTGTCCGTAGCAGAGTAACTTAAGCTGTAAACACCCGCTGTATCAGAATCAACCGACCCTGTTATCGTTACCGTCACAGACTCATCAATAACATCAGTGGCCGTGGCCCCAGCATCAATATAACTGGTTGCCTGCTCATGGTTAATCGTGGCACTGCCATTGAGCGTTATGTAGGGAGCCTGTGGCATTAGAGTACTCAGATAGGTCTCTAAAGCAGCGCTATCGGTTAAAGTCGCTCCACCACCAATAACCCCTGCAGTTAAGGTATCTCCATCTAAACCAAATAGGTATCTCAGCAGCAACAGCCCATCAGTCAATGCATCAACTTCACCATTGCCATCAATATCACCTGAACTGGTATAAACGGTGGCTAATTCTTGTTCTATATCTGACGCGGTGGTGTATTGAGCATCGCTAGCGACAACGCCACTAATTAGTGCGTCTCCGGTCAATCCAAAAGCATAGCGTAAAAACAATAGACCATCGGTTAACGCATCCGCTCGACCATCACCATCAATGTCCCAGTCACCAGAAGCTAGTGCTGGACTAGACATTATCGAGTATGAACTGGCGCTATCATCTGGATCAGAGGATGAAGATGCTCCTGCACTTAATACGATGAATGCACACAAGGAGAAAGAGAGAATCCCAGTCTTGTTCGTGAAATACTGATAGAAGTTCATAACAGTCCGTTTGTAAATTTTTACTAAAGTTTAATGCCGCAAAGTCTAATAGGTAATTTGAATGAATTCTTCTTTATGGTAAATGTTTTTTCACTAAATAAGCCAAAGAGTGTCAGTAGAGCGATGAGAGGGAGAATAAATATAGTTTTTTTTCACACAACACTAATCATGTTTAGTGTTATTTGTGTTCTAAGGTGCACCTGGGTAGAGTTACAAAGGTTAAATCTTCGAATATAAGTTAGGCTCTTTTGATGTTCACAACGAATGGAGTAGATGGATGCTAGTGACTAAAACTCGCCGTCTAGTACTTTTAATTAGTTTTCTTTTTGCTCCCTTAGTCCATGCAGATTATGAGCTAGTGATAGCTAATGGTCGTGTTATTGATCCTGAGACTAATTTTGATGATGTTCGGCATATAGGAATAACTGGCGGTTCTATTAAACGTATTTCATTGGAACCGTTGGTAGGTGACAAGGTTATTAATGCGAAAGGGCTGGTTGTCGCTCCAGGCTTTATAGATATTCATAGCCACACACCCACCAAACTGGGACAGCGCATGAATCTACTGGATGGCGTCACGACTCAGCTGGATATGGAAGCGGGCGCTTTCCCGGTGAGTTTTTTTGGGCAAGACTACAAAGACGGCGCCCAGCTAAATTACGGGGCGTCGGTGGCGCACTATGCTGTCAGGTCAAAGGTCATGGAAAACCTGAAGACAGAATACCTTTTCGGTAGTACTGATCCGTTCCGTATGGATGGAAAATCTTGGACAACGCCAGCCAATAAAGAACAAATTCAAGCCATGCGAGTAATGATAAACCAGGGTATCGACGAGGGTGGTTTGGGTATTGGCCTACTGCTCGATTATCTTACCTCGGCGGTATCAGAGGATGAACTGCGCATGTTGTTTGAGGTAGCCGGCGATAGGCAGGTGCCGATTCACGTTCATGTTCGCCGCGGTTATACGGGCGATAACGCGGGTTTGATCGAAGTCATTAACCTAGCAAAAGAAACCAAGGCGCCGCTTTTTGTGGTGCATGTCACTCATAACGCTATGGGTAGAGTGGGTGAATGGTTGGAGATGATTGACAAAGCGAATCAAGCTGGAGCTAATATTGCTACCGAAACCCTTTCCTATGCTGCTGGCGGCACCAGCATCTCGGCCGATGTGTTTCGCCATCGTGATTGGCAGGGTATGTTTGATATTACCTATGAAGATGTTCAATGGATCGCTACGGGCGAATGGCTGACCAAAGAAACTTGGGAGAAGTATTCAAGAGAACAACCTGGAGGTTCGGTTAATCATCACTATGTCAAAGAAGAATGGATGAAAACGGCCTTGCAGTGGCCGAGAATGATGATCGCAACCGATGCCTTGCCTGCGGTTAATTTGAGCATTAAAACGAATCCTAATGTTGCCGGCACTTTCTCTCGAGTATTGGGTTATTACGTTCGTGATACCAAGCTATTAACCCTGTCAGATGGATTGGCCCGAATGAGCCTCTATCAAGCGCAGTGGTTATCCCAAGCATCTACTGATTTTGATAAAAAAGGGCGCATTCAGCAGGGGGCCGATGCCGACATCGTTATTTTTGACCCCACCACTGTGCAAGCTAATGCAGTTTATGGCGACCCTTATCTGCGGCCCACTGGCATTCCTTATGTGATTGTTGGTGGTCAATTGGTGGTTAGTAATGGTGAGCTTGTTGAAGGCGTATATCCGGGTCAGCGGATTTTAGGAGATCGATGACTCATTACAAGGGGCATCAGGCAGGAAATTTATCTTGGGCTGGTATAATTAAATCTTGATTAGGGACTGATAAAAGCCTTGATTTGTTACAATGGCACCTTTAAGTATCATCGGTAACGCGATCATAAGTTAGGAATGTTGATGTCAGATAAATATCTCACCTGCGCGCTGTACAAATTTGTGTCGTTACCTGATTTTGAAGATCTTCAGGCACCGCTGCAAAAGCTCATGTCTGATTGCAATGTGTTTGGTACCTTATTGCTTGCAGGGGAAGGTATTAATGGCACTATTTCTGGGTTACCCAATGACGTGCAATCGGTGCTTACATGGTTAGAGCAGCAACCAGAGCTGTCCAATATCGATCAGAAGAATTCTTTTCACAGTGAAATTCCTTTCTATCGTTCTAAGGTGAAGTTAAAGAAAGAAATTGTCACTATGGGTGTTGAGGGCATAGACCCTAAACAGGTCGTCGGAACTTACGTTAAACCTAGTGACTGGAACGCGCTTATTTCTGATCCGGATGTAGTGGTTGTAGATACGCGTAATGATTATGAAGTTGAGATCGGTACTTTTAAAAATGCCATTGATCCACAGACAAAAACCTTCCGTGATTTTCCGGCCTGGGCTAAGAAAAATCTTGATAAAGAAAAACATAAAAAGGTGGCTATGTTTTGTACGGGTGGTATTCGTTGTGAGAAGTCCACGGCGTATATGAAAGAGCAGGGCTTTGATGAGGTTTACCACCTTGAGGGTGGGATTCTTAAATATTTAGAAGAAGTACCCAAAGACCAAACACTATGGCAAGGTGAGTGTTTCGTGTTCGACAATCGGGTTGCAGTAGATCATGAACTCAAGCGCGGTTCTTATGATCAGTGCCATGCTTGCCGAATGCCAATTACGGAGCAAGAAAAAAGCTCTGAGTACTATAAGCAAGGCTTGTCCTGTCATCATTGCCACGATGTCGTAGCAGAAGACCGTAAACAGCGTTTTGCCGAGCGGCAAAAACAGGTAGAGTTAGCTAAAGGTCGAGGCGAAGAGCATATAGGCAGCGCGGCCTTTGACGCCACAGAGCGCCGCCGTGCGGCCAAAAAAGCTCTCAAAAATCAAAGTAAGGGCTAAAACTTATCCCGCACTGAGCAACAGGAAACCAATCGATGAATGAACTAGAGAGCTGGCATGCGCAAGTAATAGAGGAGATTGTTGACCCTGAACGGCCAATTTTTGATCCCCATCATCACCTCTGGCGGGCGGATATGCCTTATGAAATAGGTGACCTGTGGGCCGACACTCAAACTGGACACAACATTGTTGGCACGGTGTTTATCGAATGCGGGGCTGAATATAGAACCGAAGGTCCACGGCATTTAAGGCCTGTAGGTGAGACTGAGTTTGTAAGAGCACAGGCAGAACAGTCTCAAAAAGGGACAAAGCCAGGAAAACCGCCGATCTTAGGGATGGTTTGTCATGCTGATCTAACTCTTGGCGCACAGGTTGATGAGGTTTTACAGGCCCATGCCGCTGCCGCTGGGGGTTTATTGCGGGGGATTCGTCACTCAACTGCTTTTTACCCGGATCCACCCGCAGTAGATAGATATGCGGGCAGAATTGAAAAATTAATGATGCGAGATGATTTCCGCGAAGGCTTTGCCAGGCTGGCACCTTTGAACCTCACCTTCGATGCCTGGTTGTTGCACAGTCAGATAACCGAGCTTACTGACCTAGCCCGAGCATTTCCAGAGACCACCATTGTTTTTGATCATTTTGGTGGCCCCCTTGGTATTGGTCCTTATGCAGGTAAACAGGTAGAGCTCTTTCCGCAGTGGAAAGCTGACGTTAAGGAGCTCGCTCAATGTCCGAACGTTGTAGCTAAATTAGGTGGCTTGGCAATGGAAATTAATGGTTGGGGGTGGAATGGACGTGATTTGCCCGCTAATTCAGATGAAATTGTCGCGGTCCACAGAGGTTATTATCTGCATGCCATCGACTGTTTTGGGCCTGACCGATGCATGTTCGAAAGTAATTTCCCTGTCGATAAACTATCTGTTTCTTACGCGGTGATTTGGAACGCTTTTAAAAAAATGACAATAGACTTTAACGAAGGCGAAAAAGACACTATGTTTCGCGGCACAGCAACCCGTGTTTATAGACCCTAGGTACGTTGAGGTGCTAATTACATGCGCTGATAGGTTTGGGTTACTTCAACGTCATTCATCATAAATGTTTGGCTAAAATGGTTATCATCTATGAGCGTCAGCTTTAATCTATGCTGTGTACCTGCGTAACCCTCAAGCGAACTAGTCATGCCAGTCTCAGTGGCACTACCGTCATCATTAACCTCAATGGTACCAAAGCCAAAGTGCTTTTGCGTTTCACCATCCATTGAAGATCGTTGTAACCAAATAAAGTGGCCGCCACCAATCATTTTGGTTTCGACAAAATCATTTGAGGTGACATTTTCGGCATTGCGGTTTTGCAACTGCCAAAGGCCATCAAATATCCAGCTTTTAGTCGATGCAGTATTCCACGTCTCGATCATATCTAATGATCGGCCATCATCGTATTTCAGGCCCATAATGGTTTGTACAAAACCGCCGTCGGTCTGCTCAATTGCTACATCAAAACTATAACCTTCCACCGGACCATCGTGGTTTACTGTGGGCACCTCTACCATAATGCCGTTTCTCCAAGTGGCAATGCCTGCGCCAACATCAATTCCAGACTCTGCGTTCATAAAGGCGAACATAAAACGATTTTTGGTGTAGATCTTTATTTGGTCGCGCAGCAGCAAGCTGACCCCACCATTCTCAGTCACCTTCACATCTTTTAGAAGATATGCCCCGTCCGGTAGGGCGGGTATTCCTGTCTCAGGGGTTACAGTCGTTTCTTTGGCGCCGCAAGCAGTGACCAAGAGACCAGCCAAAGACAGCGATAGAAGTTTTGGATTCATTGTTGACCCTGAGACAGTAAAAAACCATTAGTAGTGTCTTAAACCGTAGCACATGAATTTACAGGTCGATTAACACCTTGGGCCAGTTGACCGCAAAAAAAATAGCTTTTGTCGAATTGAATAATAATTGACTTGGTTCTATCGAAGACGTGACTGCAATTTCCCCTGGGTTTTAGCATTTCCCACGGGTGGCCAAGCTCAAACCTGAGCTCTTCTTCTCATCAATCTTTGCCAAAAACAAAAAACCCCACTACAGGAGCGGGGTTTTAGTGTTTGGTACCAGTGGCCGGACTCGAACCGGCACGCTTTTAAGGGCGCGGGATTTTGAATCCCGTGTGTCTACCAATTCCACCACACTGGCATTCTCTATCTGCACGTACTGCAGTAGGGCGGCGATTATAGCAGTGATCAATAGTGGGTCAACAGATTTAACCATGACTAAGTAATGAAAGCGATTTAGAGGGTTTTTCTATTAATTATTTGGCGCTTTAAGCGTAATTTCTATACCCTTGGAACCTACTCTTTTAAGCCTTTAAGTTTTTGTTATGCGCCGTGACCATTTTCGTTTTGAATTACCCAATGAGTTGATTGCCCGTCGGCCTGCTGAAGAGAGGCAGGGTAGTCGCATGCTATTTCTGGACTCAGCTAGTGACGACATAAAACATCAGCAGTTTAGTGATTTTTTATCGCATGTTAAACGGGGCGATTTAATTGTATTCAATAATACCAAGGTGATAGCTGCAAGGTTATATGGGAATAAGGCCAGTGGAGGTAAGGTAGAGGTGCTGGTAGAGCGGTTAATTGATGCTTATTCGGTGCAGGCCCATGTGCGTGCCAGTAAATCTCCGAAGACAGGTAACCAGATCATGTTTTCCGAGGGTTTCTCGGCAGAGATGACCGGTAGAGATGATGATTTATTTACCTTAGTTTTTAATAATCCGGTACTGGAGGTTTTAGAGACTATTGGCCATATGCCGCTGCCGCCTTATATTGACCGCAGTGATACTGATGAGGATAAGACTCGCTATCAAACGGTCTACGCTGATCAATTGGGTGCGGTGGCTGCGCCGACGGCGGGACTACATTTTGATGAGAAAATGCTCGAGGATATTCAGGCCAAGGGTGCTTCGGTCGCTTTTGTAACCTTGCACGTTGGAGCCGGGACTTTTCAGCCTGTGCGTGTTGATAATATCTCTGACCATAAGATGCACTCAGAGTGGTTGCAGGTTAGCCAAGAAATCTGTGATCAGGTCATCAAAACTAAGACTGATGGTGGTCGAGTAATTGCGGTGGGTACTACCAGTGTGCGCTGTTTGGAAACTGCGTCGAGAAGTGGCCAGATTGCTCCCTTTGAGGGGGATACTAATATTTTTATATATCCTGGCTATCGGTTTAACGTGGTTGATGGCCTGCTCACTAATTTTCATCTATCTGAATCAACCTTATTGATGTTAGTCAGCGCATTTTCAGGATATCACTCTATAATGGCGGCTTATCGAGAGGCGGTGTCAGAACGATATCGTTTCTTTAGCTATGGCGATGCTATGTTTTTGTTACACAACCCGAATGCCGATCAGGATATACCCGAATGAGCCGCGAATGCTTTATGCAATTTAATGTCTCCGCCACCGATGGAAAAGCTCGCCGTGGTGAGATGACGTTTCCTCGAGGCACCGTGCAAACACCTGCGTTTATGCCCGTTGGCACCTACGGCACGGTGAAGGGTATGTTACCCCGTGACATTGTAGAGATTGGAGCTGAGATGATTCTTGGCAATACCTTTCATCTCATGCTGAGACCTGGTACTGAGGTTATTAAGGAGCACGGTGACCTGCATGATTTCACGCAATGGCATGGGCCGATTCTCACAGACTCTGGCGGTTTCCAGGTCTTTAGCTTGGGTGATATGCGCAAAATTACTGAGGAGGGGGTGAAGTTTCAATCGCCGATTGATGGAAGTCCTGTGTTTATCGATCCTGAAACCTCTATACAGGTCCAGGCCGATTTGGGCAGTGACGTAGTAATGATATTCGATGAATGCACCCCATACCCCGCTACTGAAAAAGAGGCTGACGACTCCATGCAGTTGTCACTGCGCTGGGCGAAGCGCAGCAAAGATGCCCATGGTGATAATCCATCTGCTTTGTTTGGTATTGTTCAGGGTGGAATGTATGAGTCGTTGAGAGATGAGTCGTTGGCAGGTTTGGTTGATATTGGCTTTGATGGCTATGCCATTGGTGGCCTTTCTGTGGGAGAGCCAAAAGATGACATGGTTCGGATATTAGACCACTTGGCTGACACCATGCCCGCGGACCGGCCTCGATATTTAATGGGGGTGGGCAAACCCGCTGATCTCGTCGAGGGCGTACGTCGCGGCATTGATATGTTCGACTGTGTGATGCCTACACGCAATGCCCGCAATGGTCATTTGTTTACCAGTACAGGGGTAGTCAAAATTCGTAATGCGCGGCATCGTCATGACACTGGACCACTGGATAAAGACTGTGATTGCTATACCTGTGCTAACTTTAGTCGGGGTTATTTACATCATTTGGAAAAGTGTGGAGAGATGCTTAGCGCCCAGCTCAATACCATCCATAATTTACGGTATTATCAAACGCTCATGGCCGGCTTGCGAGATGCGATTGCCGAAGGGGAATTGGATGCCTTTACCGATAAGTTTTATCGTAAACAGGCTATTGGGGATAAGGGGGGTTTAAATCCCTGATTCTGCCCCTATTTAGTAAGGAATGTCGCTATAATGCGCCCCAAGAATAAAAGGACAGATTAACCCATGTTAAACAAGTTTCCTCTGTGGAAGAATATATTGATTCTTCTGGTGATTGCTTTTGGCTTTATCTACGCCACACCTAATTTCTATCCGCCAGATCCGGCCATTCAGTTGTCGGGTCAAAGTGGGGCCATGGTGATTGATGACAGTGTGTTGCAAAAAGTAGAGGGAGCATTGGACGAAGCGGGTATTGACTATTTTGACGGTCAAGCTGATGGCGAGAGCTTGCTGGTTCGACTACAAGATATTGATTTGCAGTTGCGAGCTAAAGAGGTCATTCAGGCCGAGATGGGTGGGGAGTATATTGTTGCCCTTAATTTGGCGCCAACCACGCCTGACTGGCTAAGTAGTTTGGGTGGCCAACCAATGAAACTTGGTCTTGATTTAAGTGGGGGTGTGCATTTTTTGCTGGAGGTTGATCTAGCTTCAGCTGTCGCGGTTCGTCTCGAAGGTGACTTGCAAGAGATAAAAACTGTACTGCGTGAAGAGCGCATTCGCTATCGTAGCTTTGAGCTCAAGGGAAACCAGATAATTGGTCAGTTTCGCGATATTGAGCAGGTAAAAAAAGCGACGGCTTTAATACGGAATAGCTACCGCGATCTTTTACCTGAGACAACACCAGGCCAAAATCCTTTATCGCTGGTACTAAACCTTAGCATTGCAGCGACTAGCATTATCGAAGACAGTGCCATCAAACAAAACCTTACGTCATTGCGCAATCGGGTTAACGAATTGGGCGTGTCTGAACCTTTAGTTTCGCGCCAGGGAAAAAACCGTATTGTGGTTGAGCTTCCTGGTGTCCAGGATACGGCTGAAGCCAAAAGAATTATCGGGAAAACAGCTAATTTAGAATTTCGGTTCGAGTCTCAAGGTAAGAGTGGTGAACGGTTTGAATTCAAAACGCCTAGAGGACAAGGTCCAGAAGCGGAATTAGAAAAGAAAGCTATTATCACTGGCGAAAATGTCACCGATGCACAGCCTAGTTTTGATCAAAATGGTCGCCCTCAGGTGAGTATAACGCTGGATGCCAAAGGCGGATGGCAAATGGGTCATGCGACCCGGGACAATGTTGGCCGTCGCTTGGGTGTGCTGTTTATTGAATATAAAACCAAGCTTGAGAAAACGGTCGATGAGAACGGTGAATTGGTTATTACCCCTGTGCCTTATATCGAACAACACGTGATTAGCTTGGCTACTGTTCAGTCTCAGTTGGGCAAACAGTTTGTGATCACCGGGCTTGAACAGCGAGAATCCTCAGAATTAGCATTATTGCTGCGAGCTGGGGCATTGGCCGCGCCTATGTATATCGTCGAAGAACGCACTATTGGGCCCTCTCTAGGCGCCGATAATATTAATTTAGGAGTAAAGTCAGTCACCGTTGGTATGGCCATGGTACTGCTGTTTATGGTGGTGATTTATAGAGCTTTCGGGTTAGCGGCGAATGTGGCTCTGACCATGAACTTGCTGCTGTTGGTAGCATTTATGTCCCTCTTAGGCGCGACGCTAACGCTGCCCGGTATTGCCGGCATCGTGCTCACCGTGGGTATGGCGGTAGACGCCAACGTATTGATTTTTTCACGGATTCGCGAAGAACGTAATGATGGTGCCACCGTGCAGGGTTCTATTAGTGCTGGTTATGACCGCGCTTTTGTATCCATTCTAGATGCCAACATCACCACATTAATTGTTGCCTTGATTTTGTTCTTGATTGGATCAGGTCCTGTGCAAGGATTTGCGGTGACCTTGTCGATTGGTATCTTGACGTCGATGTTTACATCGATCGTAATGACTCGCGGATTGGTTAATCTGGTGGTCGGTGGCCGCAAAATCGAAACATTGTGGATTTAGGGGGAAGGTTATGACTGACTTAAAAGTGTACAACTTTATGGGCATACGCAAGTATGCGGTTATCTTCTCAGCAATTTTACTGTCGGTGTCCGCTTGGTCTCTTTACACCCAAGGGTTGGCTCTAGGCTTGGATTTTTCTGGAGGCACTCAAATAGAGGTGGGGTATGAGCAACCCGCTAATGTTGGTGAGTTAAGAGATAAACTATCAGCTGCTGGTTTTAATAACCCGGTAGTAGTGCATTTTGGCTCCGAAACTGACGTATTGATTCGTCTGCAGGGTGAGCCTGACCAAAAGCTCGCAGAACAGATCGTTGAAGTACTAAAGGGCGATGGCCAACAGATTGAGTTACGCAGAGTAGATTACGTTGGGCCCCAAATCGGCGAAGAATTACGTGAAGATGGAGGCCTTGGAATGTTAACCGCCTTGGCTGTGGTTATGCTTTATGTGGCGATTCGTTTCCAATTGAAATTCTCAATCGCAGCCGTACTAGCTTTGGTTCACGATGTAATAATTACACTAGGTATTTTCTCCTTAGCGCGCTTTGAGTTTGACCTGACGGTATTGGCGGCGGTGTTGGCCGTAGTGGGGTATTCACTTAACGACACCATTGTAGTGTCCGATCGCATTCGAGAGAATTTCCGTAAGATTCGCAAAGCAACAGCGATAGAAGTCATTAATGAATCGCTATCACAAACACTTTGGCGAACCATTAATACCTCAGTGACGACAATGTTGGTATTGTTGGCATTGTTCTTTATCGGCGGTGAGTTAATACACAATTTTGCGATTGCTTTAATGATCGGCGTTGGTATCGGAACTTACTCGTCAATTTATGTGGCAGCAACGGTTATGTTGGGTTTGAATGTGGATCGCGAAGATCTTCTGGAGCAAGTTGAAGGCGAGCTTGTCGACGATCTTCCCTAAGGCAATAAAAAAACATACCGAAGGCTCTCACATTTATGTTGAGGGCCTTTTTTTTATAAAGCTCTGAAAATAATCAAAAATATCTTGAGGATGACTTTGTCTGGCAGACCTCCAATTGTCATTGGTCTCAAGATTAATCGGCTCACCCTGGAGGTCCAAAATAAAAACCCGAGGAATACCCTCTTGAGATGGCATACCCAAGCATTCGATGAGATCCATGTTGATATCATACTCACCCAAATCTACGCGAATGACTTCATAGTGTTCGGCTATAAATTGCGCAACCGATGGCAACTGCATTACTGCCTCTAGACATTGAGCGTCAGGACACCAATTTGCGCCCAAAATAACCATTGGCAGTTTTTCTTGATTTAACGAAGCTGAGATAAATGTTTCTAGCTGATCATTGCTAACCTTAGTCCCATTGTAGGGGCAGGGCATCGTTGCTGGTATTTGATCTAACTCATTTAATCGAATCATACTGACTCGTCCCACCATGGGTAGAAGGGAGGCATATCAGTAGACGCTTTTTCAGTAAACTTGGGCGCGCGCTTTTCAAGAAATGAATTCACACCTTCTTTTCCGCTGGTCTTGCTGGCATAGAAAACGGCTAAAGAATCTACCTCATGAGCCTTAATTGGATGATCTTGCGCGCCATTTCGATAAATCATTTGTCGCGTTAATGCCATGGAAACTTGACTAAAATTAACCATTCGAGCGGCCAATGCATAGGCTTCATTGAGTAATTCTTCAGGCGCATAAATGGCTTTTACGAAACGTTCTTTAAGTAAGGTTTCAGCGGTCAATATCTCTGCGGTATAGCACCATTCAAGTGCTGTTTGGATCCCCACTAAGCGGGGTAAAAACCAGCTTGAGCATGCTTCTGGGGTAATACCTATCTTATTAAAGACAAAACCCACTTTGGCTTTTTCTGAGGCCAAGCGAATATCCATAGCACAGGCCATGGTGGCGCCAATTCCCACCGCAGCACCATTTAGAGCACCAATAATCGGCTTTTTGCAGTTGTACATAGCTAATACTACAAGGCCCCCAGAGTCACGTACACCATTCGCAATCTCATCCTCATGGGCACGCTCACGCATATCTTGGATGGTCGGCTTTAAATGCTCACTCAGACCAAATACGTTACCTGTAGTATTTAAGTCCATTCCCGCGCAGAACGCACGCCCAGCACCGGTCACCACGATGGCGCCAACCTCATCATCATCACTGGCACGGTTAAATGCGTCAATCAGTTCATGGCTCATCTCAATAGTGAATGCATTTAGTTGCTCGGGGCGTGATAGCGTCAGGGTTAATATAGAATTGTCAGTGGTGTAATTAATCGTTTTGTAGGTCATGGCCGCCTCGGTCGTAATCTAAGTATTTACTACGTGCAGTATATCGCCCGATCAATGCAACGTTAAACTCTATTTGTAAGATTGAGTAAAACTTAATCTATGCGCTGTTTTGTGCGCCTATCCCGGCTAGGGTATGCTTTGGTTCCTTAATTTGTCATATACTATTTCAGAAGATAAACGATCAGGCTGTTACTTAATGTCAAAAAAGTTATTTAAAAATCAGGACCACGCTAAACAGGCGAAGTTCTATAATCATGCAGGCGTCACTAAAGAGCAGTTTGATGCTCATTGGATGCCTTTTTCTGGTAATCGAGAATTTAAAAGAAATCCACGTATGATCGTTGCCGCTGAGGGTAGTTACATTACTGCGGCTGATGGGAGGCAAGTCTTTGATGGCTTGTCTGGCCTTTGGACTACAGGATTGGGCCACTGCCGGCCAGAGATCAGTAAGGCTATTTCCAAGCAAGCGTCCACCCTCGATTTTTTCCCTGGCTTTCAATATGGACATCCAAAGTCCTTTGAACTGGCTGAACGCATTACCCAATTTATGCCAAAAGGACTCAACCGCTTGTTTTACACCGGGTCTGGCTCCGAAAGTGCTGATACTTCTCTCAAGATGGCGAGAGCGTATTGGCGCAAGAAAGGAATGGCGTCTAAAACGCGATTGATTGGTCGAGCTAAAGGTTATCATGGGGTGAACTTCGGCGGCATTAGTGTCGGTGGTATTGTGGGTAATCGCGCTACCTTTGGTCAGACTCTTGAGTCTGATCATTTGGCCCATACCATGCTGCCAGAGAACGTATTTAGTAAAGGTATGCCAGAGCATGGCGCTTATCTGGCAGATGAGCTATTAGCAATGATTGCGCTACATGATGCGAGTAACATTGCAGCGGTTATAGTTGAGCCGATGGCTGGATCTGCAGGGGTAATACCACCGCCAGTGGGTTACTTAAAGAGACTTCGAGAGATCTGTGATGAACATCAGATACTTCTTATTTTTGATGAAGTCATTACCGCTTTTGGTCGAGTCGGCGCTGCTACGGGTGCTGAAGAGTATGGTGTAGTGCCAGATATGATCAACGTCGCAAAACAGCTTACCAATGGCTCAGTGCCAATGGGGGCTGTGATTGCTAAACAAGAAATTCATGACACCTTTATGGAAGGCGGCGGTGCCGATTATATGATCGAGTTCCCTCATGGTTATACCTATTCAGGGCACCCATTGGCTTGTGCTGCTGGGCTCGCAACTCTAGACTTGCTTGAGAAAGAGAATAGCTTCGAACAGGTGGCGACTATGGCGCCGATATTAGAAAAGGCGATACACAGTTTGCGTGGCACGAAGCATGTTGTTGATATTCGTAATTATGGATCAGCCGCCGGTGTTACCTTGGCGTCTCTCCCTGGTGAGCCTGCCAAACGACCTTTTGAGGCGGCGATGAAGTGCTGGGAGAAGGGTTTTTATGTGCGATATGGCGCTGATACTCTCCAGTTAGGGTTACCCTTTGCCACTACAACTACGGAAATTGACTTACTGATCAATGCCATGGGCGAGGCTATAAGCGAGATAGACTAGAGAGCCTTTGCAATAGAATTGCAGTAAAACTCGCTATGTTATTATTTAGATTCTGCCGATGAATCGCTGCTTTCAGATTCGGTGTCTTCTAGGGTTTCTGCTTGCCACTTGTACATCTTTTTAATAAAGCAACGGTCTACTCCTGAGAAACCATCGCTAACGATAATTTCATCGCCACGGGTTAAGCATGATGAACCTCGCGTTCTTGTCGCTATATTACTCATAGCCTTGGTAACATCGCAGAAACCCGATAATTCCAATTTATACTCATCTCTGACACCTTTGGTTAGAATAATGGAGTGTCGGTCGCCGTGGAATTCCTTCCAACCGTTAATAGAGCTTGCAAAGCAGATTCGCTTAACCTCATCACCTAGCCTTGAATTAGGTAAGGTGGGTTGAGGGTCGACCTCTGTTATGGTTGTTTGTGTGCAACCAAAAAAAGTCATGGCAGCAAAAATAATTGCAAAATTTCTTATCATTTCAAACCCCTTATGTAGTGTTAATCATAGTCGTCCGCTCGTCCCCTAGCCTTTAATAATTGCAACGTATCGAGGTTAATTTGGATTACAAAAATATGTTACCTCATATTTAACATCGCCCCCAAAGGTACCTTAGATTAGTTATTTAATCAGGGAATAGCGTCTTAAATGGGAACATTGTCACTCTTTAGAGTTTAAAAAAGGTGCCCAAGGGGTAATTCAGTTTTATAACAAACGGGTTTCAGTGAAAAACTGCTTTTGACGTGGCTAACGCCCTTAAGTTGAGTAAGACGTTGATCAAGAAATTCCTGATAGCGCTGCAGGTCGGGTGTTATGACTCTAATGAGGTAATCAAACTCTCCAGTCATTAAATAGCACTCCATTACCTCAGGCCAAGATTTTACCTGGTTAGCAAAGCTGTCTAGTTCTTTCTTGACTTGATGATCGAGGGTAACTTGAATAAAAACAGTGACTGGCAGCCCAGCTTTGTTTGGGTCTAGTAAGGTGACGCGTTTGTTAATATAGCCTTTCTCTTCAAGATTTTTTACCCGTCGTGAGCAAGGTGAGGGTGACAAAAATACTTTTTCCGCGAGTTCAATATTTGGAATGGCGGCGTTGCCCTGCAGTATCGACAGTATTTTCCAATCCGTTGCATCTAAAGTATCTTGCGCCATTTTACTATTGCTCCCTAGCTATCCTTCGGTGTGATCTCACCGAATGTAATGGGTAATTATTTAACACCAAATATACATCAAATGCTAATCAGTGATATTAATTGGAGGCTTATAAAGTAATTTATAAGCTGTAGTGCAATTATTGTGCATATAAATTACCTATTGAGCAATAACTGGCATTATTGGCTCGAATTTCCTTTGCTTTTTGACAGGATTTTCCGTGACTTCCCATGCTAATTTAGATGCTTACGAAAACAACTATAATAGCTTTCAGAGGGGTATTGTTATGGCTAAATTTAATGGTACGACAGGCACTCTTAGGTTTACTGAATCAACCGATCTATCGATCCCCGTCCTGTCAATTTTAAACTCTGAGGGTGAGCTGAGAAAAGGCGCCAGATCACCCGTAATAGATAAAGACACCGCGCTAAAAATATATCGTGCCATGACCTATATTCGCGTCCTTGATGAGCGGATGATCTCTGCTCAGCGTCAAGGGCGACTTAGCTTTTATCTGACCTGCGCTGGTGAAGAGGCTGCGGTTATTGGATCTATCGCAGGGTTTACCGATCGAGATATGGTAATGGCTCAGTATCGAGAGCAAGCTGCTTTACGATACAGAGGTTTCACCTCTGAACAGTTCATGAATCAACTGTTGAGCAATGATCTTGATTTAGGAAAGGGTCGCCAGATGCCTGTTCATTATGGCAGCAGAGCGCTCAATTACATGACCATAAGTTCACCCCTGGCGACGCAAATACCGCAAGCCGCTGGCTATGCCTATGGGCAGAAATTGTCAGGCAACGATGCCTGTACAGTTTGTTATTTTGGCGATGGCGCTGCCTCTGAAGGTGACTTCCACGCTGGCCTGAATATGGCGGCGGTACTTAACTGTCCAGTGGTGTTTGTAGTTAGAAACAATGGGTACGCTATTTCCACTCCCAGCTCGGAACAGTTTGCTGGTGATGGTATTGCCCCACGGGGTATTGGCTATGGTATTAAAACAATTAGAGTTGATGGCAATGATATCTTGGCAGTCTATGCAGCAGGGGTAGCTGCACGGAAGTTAGCTGTTGATACTAGCGCCCCCGTGATGATAGAAACCATGAGTTATCGTCTTGGTGCCCATTCCACTTCCGACGACCCAACAAGTTACCGAAATGCAGAAGAAGAGCAATTATGGGCGGAAAAAGATCCTATTTTGCGTATGAGAAAATGGCTTTTTGGTAAAGGTTGGTGGAGCGATCAACAAGATCATCAGTTAATAACTAATTATAAGAAAGAAATTCTGGATGCTTTGAAATCACAGGAAAAGCGTTCTGCACCCTCTCTTAATGGTTTGATAACAGATGTCTATCAAACACCACCACAGCATTTACAACAGCAGTACGCCGAATTACAGCAGCATATCGACAAGTACCCTGATCATTATTTAGCTAATCCAGATAAGACCAATGGCACTTATCAGTCAGCCTCAGTACAGCTTCCTTAGGGCAACAATCATGGCTCAGATCAATCTTTTACAAGCGGTCAACAGTGCGCTAGATACGGCAATGGATACAGACGATCGCGTTATCTGCTTGGGCGAGGATATTGGTAAATTTGGTGGTGTATTTCGAGCGACCAGTGATTTACAAGATAAGTATGGCAAAGCTAGGTGCTTTAATACTCCAATCACAGAGCAAGGGATAGTTGGGTTTTCAATTGGTTTGGCAGCCCAAGGATCGGTGCCGGTCGCTGAAATTCAGTTTGCTGATTATATCTTTCCAGCCTTTGATCAAATTGTGAATGAGGCGGCTAAATTTCGCTATCGCAGTGGTGATCAATTTAATTGTGGGGGTTTAACCATTCGCGCTCCCTATGGTGGTGGCATTTCGGGTGGCCTTTATCATTCCCAATCGCCCGAGGCCTATTTCTGTCATACACCAGGGCTTAAAGTAGTTATTCCCAGTACGGCATATCAAGCTAAAGGACTGTTACTGGCCGCGATTAGGGACCCAGATCCAGTGATTTTCTTTGAGCCAAAAGCTATATATAGGGCCGAGGTCGGCGAGGTCCCAGAGACTGACTATGTTTTACCCCTAGGTGTGGCCGAGGTAATGACTAAGGGTTCTGATATCACTTTGGTCGGATGGGGCGCCCAGATGCATCAGCTTCATCGGGCCGCGAAAATGGCCGCTAAGGATGGTATTTCCTGTGAGGTGATTGATCTGCGTACTCTACTTCCATGGGATGTTGATACCGTGGCTCAGTCTGTGGAGAAAACAGGACGTCTAATTATTAGTCATGAGGCACCTCGGACAGGCGGTTTTGCCGGTGAGGTTTCAGCCACTATTCAAGAATGCTGCTTTTTGTCATTAGAAGCACCCATTCTGCGCATCACCGGAATGGACACACCGTTTCCATTGGTATTTGAGAAAGAATATATGCCAGACTATTTAAAGGTCTATGAAGCTATTAAAGCCAGCGTTAACTTCTAATAACCGGCTAACTAGGAAGCAGGCTATGAAAACAGATTTTATTTTACCCGACATCGGAGAAGGCATCATCGAGTGCGAAGTGATCGAATGGAAGGTGAAAGAGGGCGACCTCATAAAGGAAGACCAAATTGTAGTGGATGTCAGCACGGACAAAGCTATTGTCGAAATTCCCTCGATGCACTCGGGTCGAGTCACTAAACTTTACTATGGGGCTGGTGATATCGCTAAGGTCCACTCGCCGCTTTACGCCATCGATATTAATGACGTACAGACGTCAGAACCAGTGAGCGAGGAGACAAAGCCTGATCTTAAGCTTGAACTGGTTAAACAACAGCCGATTGCTAAGGACCCCCTCGATAATACTAAGGTGCTAACGACACCAGCAGTACGTAAGTTGGCTCGCCAGAATGATCTTGATCTATCTAAAATTTCAGGGTCAGGGAAGCGCGGGCGTGTGCTAAAAGAAGATGTATTGAGACATTTAGATAAACCTTTGGCTCCGATTGGCCCGACACTTGTTGCCGTAGTGCAGGATCGACGAGAGCCAGTTGTTGGGGTGCGTAAAATCATGGCACGGCATCTGAGTGACTCTGTTTCAAGTATTCCGCACTTTACGTTTGTTGATGAAATTGATGTCACCGAACTCATAAAGCTAAGAGCTAGCCTGAAAGTGAGATATGGTAATGATGATTTTAAGATAACGTTGATGCCTTTGTTAATGAAGGCTCTTTCTTTGTCTTTATTAGCCTTTCCTATTATCAATAGTCGAGTTGATAGTGACTTTAGCGAACTAACTTACCTTGCGAGTCACAATATTGGCATGGCAGTGGACGGTAAAACAGGGTTGTTAGTGCCTAATGTAAAGGATGTACAACAGCGATCAATAGTTGAAATAGCGCAAGAAATAGGACGTTTAACAGGGGCTGCTCGCTCTGGCATTATTAGTCCGGCAGACTTAAAAGGCGGCACCCTTACCGTCTCTAATATTGGTGCCATTGGTGGTATCTCAGCGGCCCCCATTATTAATAAACCTGAAGTTGCCATTGTTGCTCTGGGTAAAATTCAAGGGCTTCCGCGGTTTGACAGTAATGGCCAGTTAGTTGAACGACAGATTATGACGGTAAGTTGGTCAGGGGATCATCGAGTTATTGATGGTGCCACTATCGCCCGCTTCAATAACCATTGGAAAGCGTACTTGGAAACCCCTGACACTATGATGGCAAATATGATTTAAAGGGGCGGAGTTTAGTTGCTAATAGCGGAATAGCTCTCCAATGTGTTCACAATAATCTGTCCATTTTTCATGACAAATACTGGCTTTTCGAGGGCGCTAATATCTACCAAAGGATTTCCGGGTACGGCAATAATGTCAGCCAGTTTGTCGACCTCAATACTGCCTATTTGATCGTCCCATTGCAGAAGTTCAGCCCCTACGCTGGTGCCAGCTTTAATGGCATCCATTGGGCTTAAGCCAGCCTCTATTAGAGTGGCAAATTCCCGTGCACAAACATGGGACTCTACTGCGGATCCACATAAATCTGAGCCAACCGCAATTTTGACCCCCGCTCTATGTGCTTTTCCAATCATTTGAAGCCAGTCATCCCTAAAAGACAAATAAAAGTCATCATTCTTACTTTGTGCCAGCAGCTTTCCGCTATTGGCATAGTAATCTCCCACGTAGATGGTCGGAACATAATAAGTCTGATGTTCAACCATTAGGGCAATAGATTCCTCGTCGAGATAACTGCCATGTTCAATAGACCTTACGCCGGCAATAACAGCTTGATTAATACCAGCTGTGGCATGAGCATGGGCTGCGACTGGAATATTTTGACGAGAGGCTTCTTCTATTGCCGCGCTTAGTTCTTCTGGGCTAAAGGCGACATTTCTTGGATCGTCACCGACAGACATAAATGCGCCAGTCACCATAATTTTTATCCAGTCTGACCCATATTTAATTTCTTTTCTAATAGCCTTACGAATTTCATCTGGACCATCAGCTATTAGTCCGTCGGCGATAACCTGTTGTTCTGGAGAGAAATAATTTATGTCACCTCCACCTCCGGTGATCGAGATATAGTGGGCAGCACCTGTAAGGCGAGGGCCGATAAAAACGCCTTCGTCAATAGTTCTGCGAATATCTTGGTTAGCATAGTAGACATCGCCATCGCCCATGACTCTGATGGTGGTCCATCCCGCTTTTAGCAAACGTTGGAGATTTGATAGTCCTAGCAGCGCTTTATAGGCCGAAGAGCTTTGCAGGTGGCCACTCTGATAATCATCTTTATACAGCAATGGATGCTCGTGGGCATTAATCATTCCAGGCATAAGAGTGGTGCCTGGAAGGTCTATTCGTATTGCGTCGTTTGGTATTTTGGTGAGATCCACAATGGAGGTGACTTTAGAATCCGTTACTATGACCGCTTTATTTTTCAGCAGATCATTTGATATCCCATCGATTACACCATCGGATATCAAAGCGTATTGTTCGGCATATGTGTTTGGTGAGAGGCTAATAACGAGCACAATGACAAGCGTACACAGAGCTTTTAATCTAGGCATACTATATTTTCTCCTTGAATTAATGTTTTAATTATATACTGGTTGTAAACTATTTTATTAACAATAATTATTCACAAACTTAATAGTTAACGGTCACTTTTAGCTAACATAAGATTTATTAAAGGACAGACATCTGTGGAAGAAAACAATCCTAGGAACACCTTTGATCGCGCAATAACCTTATTGAAAAATGGCGCGCAAGATGAGGCTGAAGCACTTTGTCGATTGTGGCTGTCCGAAAATACTCGAGACGTCAACTTTTTGTCCTTATTAGGTAGCATATTGCTCCGCAAAAACGATTTTGAGGAGGCCGAAGAAGTTTTAAGAACGGTGACTCAGATAGCACCTGGCTACCCTAATGTGCACGAAGACTTAGGCACAGTGAGGCTAAACCTTGGAAAGCCGGAAGAAGCTTTAATCTCGTTGCAAAAGGCGATCGAGGCGAACCCAAAAAGTGCCAGTGCATTTTCTAAACTGGGGGGTGCACTAAAAAGCTTAGGTAGAGATGAGGCGGGCGATGCTGCTTTAAAACATGCCTCCGATATGTCGCCTATTCAGGCTAATTTAGAAAAAGCGACACAGCTATTTGCGGAAGGAAAGTTTCGTGAGGCGGAGGCTATTGCCAAGGAATTACTGGCGGCCAATCCACGTGATGTGAATGCTGGACTTTTACTTGGCAGGGTTGCACTCCACGCACGTGCCTTTAACGAAGCCGAGAAGCTACTGCGGAAAGTGGTAGAGATGGCGCCGAGATTTATGATTGCCTGGCATGATCTAGGGACGGCACTTAAAGAACAAGGTAAAGAAGAGGAGGCTATTAAGGCCCTTGAGCAAGCTTTAGAGATGGAGCCAAACAATGCTTCATCTCATTATTATTATGCGGCAGCCTTAGCGATGGCGGGGCGAACTGAGGACTCGGCGGCTGCTTATAAGCGCGCAGTATCTCTCGATCCAGATTTGGCTGGAGCCTATATCGGCCTTGGACACGTGTTAAAAACGCTGGGTGATCAAGAAGGAGGCATTAAGGCCTATCGAGCAGCTATTGCACTTCGCCCCAATTTTGGCGAAATTTACTTTAGCCTTTCAAACCTAAAAACATTCCGCTTTAGTGACACTGAAATTGAGGATATGGTTGAGCGTATTAATCAGGACTCTCTTCCTTCAGAGTCGATAGTACATTTTGCTTTCAGTTTAGGTAAAGCCTTTGAAGATCAAAAAAACTACGATCTTGCTTATCAATATTATAGTCAGGGTAATGAAGCGCACCGAAATAGTATTGTTTATGACCCGGTCCAAACAGAGGTGGCTCACACCAAGATTAAAGAAACCTTTAGTCAAATTTTTTTTGACAGAATCAAACAAACAGAAGTCGGTGTTCAAGACCCTGCACCGATTTTTATCATTGGGCTTCCACGATCAGGATCAACCTTGCTGGAACAAATTTTGGCTAGCCATAGTCTAGTCGATGGCACCAGTGAACTGCCTGATCTTGGTATTGTTTCACAGATGATTACCGATAAAGCGCAAGACAGAGTTTTTCCTGGTGGCATTCTTCAAATGAGTGATACTGAGATAACGCATTTGGGGCAGGAGTATATTGATAGAACGCAACGACATCGTCGCGGAGCACCATTCTTTACCGACAAGATGCCGAATAATTTTGCTCACGTAGGCCTTATAAAAGCAATAATACCTAATGCAAAGATTATAGATGCCCGTCGCCACCCTCTAGATAGTTGCGTAGGTTCTTTTAAACAACATTTCGCCAAAGGGCAAACATTTACCTATGACATGTTCGAGTTGGGCGAGTTTTACCTTCAATATGATCAGTTAATGACTCATTGGGATGAGGTGTTACCTGGTAAGGTTTTACGAGTTCAGTATGAAGATGTTGTTCAGGACTTGGAGACACAAGTTAAGCGTATTTTAGACTACTGTGGTCTTCCTTTTGAAGAAGCTTGTGTGAATTTTCACGAAACAAAACGATCTGTTAGAACCGCGAGTTCTGAGCAAGTCAGGCAACCAATCTACAACAAATCAATGAATACGTGGCAACGGTTTGATGCACATATTGGTCCACTAAAAGAAATTTTGGCACCTTTGTTAAATGAATCTGACCCAACTATTATAGTGCGGTAACCTCAATGAATTTACCTAAGTTAATTGCGACCTCGGTAGTAAGAGGGAGTGAAAAAGGACAGAGTCATGGTGGCGTTTATACCATCGACTTTAATAGTCAGGAGGTAGAGCAACATATTGACTGGAATGATGGTGATATTGATTTTTCAGGGCGTGGTTGGGATCGAGGGCTTCGGGGTATTGAGTTCATTGATCAAGAAGTATGGATTGCCGCCAGTGACGAGCTTTTTTGCTACAGCCCCGAGTTCGAGTTGCTAGGATCTTATCGAAACGAATATCTAAAGCATTGCCATGAAATAAGTCGACGTGATCATTTACTGTTTTTGACATCAACCGGTTATGACAGCCTGTTAGTATTTAATCTCAACACTAAGAGTTTTAGCTGGGGCATATATGTTTCGCGAAACGGTGATGACTGGACGGGACAGCGATTTGACCCTATGGCTCAAGGTGGCCCTCCATTCTCAAATAACTACCATATCAATATGGTACATGTTGCAGAGACCGGTGTTTACTTCAGCGGATTACATACACGTGCATTGTTAAGACTTGCATCTGACATGAGTATCGCGAAGGTTTGTAGTCTTCCTGAAGGAATACACAACGCGAGACCTTTTCTTGAAGGTGTGATATTTAATGACACTAAGAGTGATGTGATACGCCATGTGAGCCGAAATAGTGGGTCTATTGCATTGCCGGTTCCTGTGTACAACACAGAAGAGCTTCAGTTCCATGGGGTTGACGACACCAAAGTTGCCAGGCAGTCATTTGGCCGTGGACTTTGCGTGGTAAGCGATCGTTTGATAGCGGCTGGTTCTTCGCCGTCGACCATCAGTTTATATAATGTTGAGTCTAAGGAGCGTATTGTGGCTGTAAATTTAACCATGGACATCCGCAACGCGATACATGGGCTAGAGGTCTGGCCTTTTTAACTAAATAATATTGCAGGCATAAAAAAAGGCACGCTAAGCGTGCCTTTTTTTGTTGAAGTAAAACCTAGAAATAGCGTCTTAGTGAAATACTATAATTTCTGGGTCGTACCACGTTGTCACTGTTGCGGCCATAGAACGGATCGAAATCTGAGGAATCTTTATAAGACACGCCTCGTTCGTCACCGATGTTGCTTAGACTCAGTTGAGCTTTCCAATCACCCATTTCGTAACCCATTACGAGATCAGAGATCCGATAGTCACCTTGTGCTTGCCTCGGCGCATTACCACCGTCATTGACTTGATTGAGCGAGTCTCCGCTATAACTATGTTGGAAACGAACATAGGCATCTCCGCCATCAAACAGGTCTAATTGGGTCGTATATTCCAAATAGAGCGAGTATGAGGTGTCAGCAAATAGCGGCAGGTCTGACTTTGATGTCAATCCTAATGGGGCTTGGCCGCCAGGGAAGCGAGGGTCAGCATAACTTTCAGGCGCATCCACATAGGCATGAAAGATCCTTGTAATGTTAAAGCCTGCTTGAAGGTTGTCACCTATCACTGCCTTAACGTCCAGGTCAGCACCACTAATGGATGCATCTCCCAAATTTGCCACTACCGCTTGCCACGGCTCGCCAATAGCGAAGCTTGGGTCGGTTACCTCTAGCTGCATATCATTCCATTGCATTTCGTAAAGGGTCGCATTAACCTGAACCTTACCGTCATTCCAGGTTGATTTCAGGCCAAATTCAGTGTTTTCGACAATATCAGAGCCGTAGTCAACAGGCAGGGTTGGGATGCCTCTACCTCGGTTCGTGCCGCCTACTCGATAACCTTCTGAGTATATACCCCAGACCATTAAGTCGTCGGTTAGATCATATTGCAGTCCGAATTTGGGTATAAAGCCATCATCTGAAGCGCTGCGACCTGGTGTGGCTAGGTTTGGATTGCCCGCTGGTTTTTCAACGAAGTACTCTATATTTCTATCGACCTCATACCAGCGCCCGCCCGCCAGTAACGATAGGCGATCTGTCAGTTTGATATCAATTTCACCGAAAAATGCTTTGTCTTCACGCTGCGTGGTTTGATTTGAGCGCCACCAAGCATCGGTTGGCGCGATGGTCAGATTGTAATAGGCAGCATACCCAGCCCAGGCTGCAAACGCAGGTGAGTTGGCGTAGCCGTCAACATAACTTCTAAAGTCCCAAGTTTCATCAGAGTCCATATAAAATGCACCCACAGTCCAATCGACTTTGTCACCGCTGCCGGTTAGACGAACTTCTAGTACGTCAGATTTGTTTTCTTGAATGTTAGTTAGATATCCAACGGGGTCTGTGCCAAAATCGTATGTTGCATACCCCAAATAGGTGCCGAACGTATACATGAAGTAGGCGGTATAGGTTTGAGTGTCGTGTTGATAAGCCGTTTCGCGATCATAGTAAGATCCCGCTACGGTTAACTGAGCAAACCCAAGATCTCCTTCTATCACTAAACTGGTTTGTGTCCAGTCATCAGTTCGGAATTCGTCATAGAATTTGACCGTTTCAAGATCACCGACCGTACCGTCCATGTCATTAAAACCATTGGCTGTAATGTCTTGAAAGTTTGAGCTTAAAGTGGCGGTCCAGTCATCTGAGACAAGCCATCGTGCTGATATTCGCCCGCCAGACCATTCTACATTATTAATATCGTTTTCAACGCTTCCAGCATTAGTCTTAAGGCCGCCAAGGCCGCTATAGGCGTCTACTACAGTCGTTCCAAGTACGCTGTCAATAAAACCACCATCTTCGGCACTAAAGCCTGATAGTCGAATTGCCAACTTATCTTTTATGACAGGTATGTTAACTGTGGCGTCAAAGTCATACCCATTATCACCCTTTGCAACGCCTGACATACCTAGGCCAATGTCGCCAGAAAACTCTGACGCATCTGGCTTATTTGTGATCACACGGATGGTGCCAGTTTGCGATGAGGCACCAAATAAGGTTGATTGAGGGCCAGCCAGGGCTTCTACTCGAGCAATATCAACGGGGTAGACGTCGGGGGCCATTGACGTCATCGACATAGGCTGTTCATCTAAATATATAGCGGCTGTTGGATCGACTAAAAAACCGCCACCGTCGCTTACACCACGAAAGACAATAGTATTTTGACCTGGCGCCGTAGTTTGCACGCTAAGATTACCGACAAATCGGGAAAAGTCTTCAAGGGTAGTTATGCCGCGTTTTTGAATATCATCGCCTGACAGACTCTGAATTGTCATCGGGATATCTTGGCTTGATTCAGATCGCTGCCGCGCGGTAACGATAATCTCTTCAAGAGACGCTTGCTGACCTAGCGCTATAGGTGCCCCTACTACTAAACCTAAAGCCGTCGCCATAGAGGTAACGATTAACTTCTTTTGAATTGAAGATTTTCTGTGTGATTGGTCCAAACTATCCATTATTCTACCCTCAAAAATGCCCTTTATAGCCTGTTATATTCAGGTCAAACTACTTTTATATCGGCCTTGGGACAATTGATAAACTGAACATTACTATGGTACATGTGAGCTGAAACGTCAGCTTATTACACCCCATAATTCCCTAATGCAACCGTTAGAGTAGTGCATTTTGCTGTTTAGGTAAATACTTTATTTAGGGGTACTGAGACGAGATATGTCGTTAGTAAGATTAGTTTTACTGGTGCTTTTGTGCGAATACCGCCTCAAGATGCGGAAAGAGAATCATCTAGTGAATCTGTACGCTTAGCTTTTTATTAAAATGTTACCAGTTGACTTGTTGAACTTCTCATTTTACTGTTAGTCAAATATAGCGTTTATATCAGTTGAGAGATAGGATCTATGGATATTGGGGTACCTCTAAAAGAGTTGGGCGAATATGACATCGCCCCTTTGAGAGACGCGATAATGGAGCTTCCTGAGGAATGCTGGACGGGGAATACCTTTCGTCAGCTTGAATATGAGGTCCATCAGCAAACTCAGTCGATGGTAATGATTTTCACTGATGGTTCAGGGTGGCCTAATATAGAGGTAACTAAGGAACCTGGTTGGGACTTACTGGCCGAGCAGGCGTTTCCACTCATGACTCAAATCCTTAAAGATCATTATCCGCCAGGAGGGACGATTATTAGAGCAATGGCCGCGCGTCTTCAGGCAGGAGGTGTCATTAAGCCTCATTCGGACGAACATCCTTCTTTTCATCATGGCCATCGGATACATATACCTATATACACAAATCCTCGTGTCAGATTCATGATAGGAGGAAGGCCTTATCAATTTGAAGTGGGTAAGGTTTACGAGATTAATAACCAAAAACGGCACAGCGTCATGAATAAAGGCGCCGAAGGTCGTATTAACTTTATCTTTGATTATGTTCCTCCAGATCATTAGTAATTAATCTCCTTGTGCAGTCGGTACTAGAGAACAATCATCTCAACGTCTAATGGCAAGCTAAAGCACTTCCAGTGCTATGTATCTTGATAGATAATGCTGGCCTCATAATTAATCTCAGGTGGAATCTCTGAGATAATTGCAGCCTATTTAATTAAAGGAATTAAAATGGAAGTCGATGATCACGTTGTTATTATCGGAGCTAGTCATGCAGCAGTTCAATTAATGATCAGCCTTCGTCAACAGGGCTGGTTAGGTGCGATCACCACTATTAGTGATGAACCACATATGCCTTATCAGCGACCGCCGCTCTCAAAATCCTATTTGGACGGTAGTGTTGAAGCAGATCGGTTAGTTCTTCGTGCCGCAGAAACATATGACAAACTAAAAGTCGACTTTAAGCTTGGGTGCAAAGTAACGTCAATTGATGCAAGAAATAAACAACTCAATTTAGATACTGGCGAAAAAATAGGATTCACCAAATTAGCTCTTTGCACAGGCGCGCGGGTTAGGCAATTAGACTTACCTGGATCTGAGTTAGAGGGAGTCCACTATTTGCGCACGATGGATGACGTTAAAGCCATTCGTCAGTCGGCGAAAAAAGCCAGCCGAGCGGTTATTATTGGAGGTGGCTATATAGGGTTAGAAACAGCGGCATCACTGACTAAGCTTGGCATTAAGGTTACTGTGTTGGAGACCGAGACTCGATTATTAAAACGTGTAGCATCAGAGCAGGTCTCGGGGTTTTATAAACGTCTTCATGAGGAAGAGGGTGTGGAGATTAGACTAGGCTCAAAGGTCGTGGCGTTACAGGGTAATAGCCAAGTGAGGAGTGTGGTCTGTGATGATGATAGCCATAGCGGCGCAGATATGGTGATTATCGGTGTTGGCGTGATTCCCAATACAGAACTTGCCAGTGAAGCGGGATTGGTTGTCGAAAATGGTATTGTGGTAGATCAATTCGCACAGACCAGTCACCCTGATATTGTTGCTGCAGGAGACTGCACCTTTCATCCAAATGCTTTGCTGAAAAAGTCTCTTCGATTAGAGTCTGTCCCCAACGCTTCAGAACAGGCTAAGGCGGCGGCGGCCAGTCTGTGCGGGATAAAAAAAGCTTACTCAGAACTTCCTTGGTTTTGGTCTGATCAGTTTGATGTCAAACTTCAGATTGCAGGCATTAGCCAAGGCTACACTAAAGCGGTGGTCCGTGGTGATGCTAGTGCAGGCCGCAGTTTCTCAGTCTTTTATATTAAAGATCAGTATGTTATTGCAGCTGATTGTATTAATCGGCCTAAAGATTTTATGGTGGCCAAAAAGTTAATTTTGCAACAATCTAAAATTGATGTCGCTGCCTTGGTAGACGAGAGTAGTGAGATCAAAAAACTATTAATTAATGGAGAACAGTAGCAATGCCAGCAATAACCTATATTGAATTCGACGGCACTGAATATCATGTTGATGTAGCAGTGGGAAATAGCGTAATGGAGGGTGCGTTAAACAATATGATTGACGGTATTGTCGCAGAGTGCGGCGGTTGTTGCGTGTGCTGTACCTGTCATTGCATGATCGATCCAGAGTGGTCAGAGGTTGTTGGTGAAGCGAATGATGAAGAAAATGAACTGCTGGAAATGCTCGATGTGCGTGAGCCAACGAGTCGACTGAGCTGTCAAGTTCAGGTCACAGATGAAATGGACGGTATGGTAGTGCGGTTGCCTGAATCTCAATACTAATAGGCATTTAGTGTCTGGGCGAGATAACATACTGATAAATATGGCAAACATTGATTGCTAAAGAGTGTGCTATGAGTAGGCTGTTTTACAAGCCAGTTACAAACCTGCTAATAACGCTTGTAACCTATTGTTTTTATTAAGCTAAATTTAGCCCAACTATTGAGTGGGAATAAATAATGAATTACTTTCGCCCCGGTTACCCTTTTTCAAGGTTAAAACTCGGAGTTTGATTAATTCACCGTTCTTCTTAAGTCCAAATTACGGGCTCGTCGTTAATGCGTCAGGTCCTAAGGTTGAGGCCGGTGGCAGACAAAATCACCTAGCGAAGGCTTTGTGCCCCAGGGTTGCGCGGCCCTAATCACTAATTGTAATGGTGCCATTCAAGTGCAGAGCTTCTGAAGAGTTGCCAACCAACAATTGATAATTACCCGTTGCAGTCACCCACTGCTGCTTTGCTACATTCCAAGTGCCCAAAGGATGGCTGGCTGATAAGGGTTTGATGGTCATGGTCAGGGTCTTTCTTTCACTAGGCTGAAGCATCACTTTGTCGAAGTTAATCAGCCGCTTGGGTGGCTGGTTGAGCATGGCTGGCATGGAAACATACACCTGTACCACCTCCGCCCCTGCAAGCTTGCCGGTATTTTTCACGTCTAGGCTCAGGGTTATCGGTTGAGTGCCGTCAGAGACAATCGGCGAAATCGCCAGGTTGGTGAGGGCAAAACTCGTGTATGAAAGGCCGTAGCCGAATGGAAAGCGCGGTTTAATCTGCTCAGCATCATACCAACGGTAGCCAATATTCAAACCTTCAGAATAGGTCACTGTGGGCCTGCCGTTTACCTCCACCCCTGGGTATTGCATAGGGGTGTTGGCCGGCCATTCGCCCTCATTCATTGGAAAGGTTACTGGCAACTTACCCGATGGGTTGACCACACCCATCAACAGGTTGGCGACAATATTTCCGTCTTCCTGGCCGGGAAACCAGACTTCCAGTACAGCAGGTATCTGGTCGATAAATGGCAGCAGGGACGAGGCATTGTCTTTTAATACCAGTGCCGTTTTGCTGGGGTTGGCTGCTGTCACGGCAGTGATCATTTCGGTTTGGTTTTTATTGATCAGCTTTGACTCGACGTTCGGGGCCTGCATTGAAGCCTCAAGCTGGTCGCCGGAGTCCAGGGAGATGCCGACGCGATCATGGCCTTCTTCTGCCAAGGTACCAGCCATAATAATCACAGCATCAGCGGACCTAGCGGCAGCCACAGCTTCATCAAGGTTACTGTTGTCTTCGTTGACCACCACCAGGGTCACTTTTGCTGCTGAGCCTGTGGCTTTGAGCGTATTTCGCATACCTTGTAACGGCTTGACTCTGTAAAGCGGAATCACGTCAGAACTGCCCCCGCAACAGCCGGCCACCGCAGTGTCGGCATAAGTCGCTTTGCCGATGATTACTATCGTGTTAACTGAGTGCGAAAAAGGTAAAAGTCTGTTGTCATTTTTCAGTAGTACCGCGGATTGTTCCCCTATATTGCGCGCGATATCCCCGTGGCGCTGCGCATCGATAGGTGTTTGCACAACAGGGCGGTCAAAAATGCCAAATTTGAACATTTGCGTGTAACGACGATGCAGTGCGGTGTCTATGTCCGTTATCGTTAATTCACGTTGGTCCAGAGCTGTTTGTAGCGCTGCTGGCTTCCAGTGCGTAATAGCGCCGTATTGAGGGAAGTCCATGCCTGGCATCTCATGATCCATGCCGGCTTTCATGGTGTTGGCGACATCATGAACAGCGTAGAAATCTGATTGCACATATCCATCAAAACCCCACTGGCCGCGCAAAACATCGGTAAGAATATGCTTGTTGGCACACATGCCTGAGCCATTGACGGTGTTGTAAGAGCACATCATCGATGCAACTTCACCTTCCTTTGCCGACATCTCGAATGGCAGCAGATATATCTCATGCAATACCTTGTTGTCGATAATCTCGTTGAGCGTCATTCGGTTAGTTTCCTGGTCATTTGCCACCAGGTGTTTTGCCATGGCAATCACGCCTTGGGCCTGAATGGCCTTGATCTCTGCTACCGCCATGGTGCCAGAGAGGTAAGGATCTTCGCCAAAGTATTCAAAATTGCGGCCCAGGGTAGGATTTCGCGCCAGGTTCATGCCTGGTCCTTCCATCACATGCAGAGCGAGGTTGTTTGATTCAACGCCAAGGATTGTACCGAATTGGCTGGCTACTTTGCGGTCAAAAGATGCAGCTAACGCCATGGCGGAGGGTAGCTGGGTAGCTTTGGCCGAATGCGGTGTGGTCAAAAAAGACAGGGCATTTGTGGGGTCGGCATGTTCTGCGGGCACGCAGTCGTTTTGACCAACGCCCACCGGACCGTTGGTGATACGCAGTGTTGGAATTGCAAGTTCCGGCAGGCCGGGCACATGGCGAGCACCGTAACATTCAGGTATCTCTGGTACCTGGCCGGCGGCGCCTACCAACTGCTGAAACTTTTGCGTGATGGTCATAACCGAGAGCAGCTGCTGGCTGCGTATTTCGGCCGATTCGGCTTTGTTCATCCAGGGCTTTGAGCCGCTTTCAGCAAAGGTAGTGCCTACCCCAATCGCCAGCGCGACAACGAGGACTAGGAGCTTTCCCAAGGCTTTGTGAGCTGAAATCAGGTGCTTAGGTGATGCTATTTTCACGGATGATACCTCTTAAATATATTTTTCAATGTGGGTTAAAGCATAAGCCAATGCTGACACTTCTAGTGCTGTTCATATCCTCTTGACAGCCCCCAAAAACCAACCGTAATACATAGTTCACCCTTATTTAATCAAAGGATATTTTATACCGCGTACTTTGGGCACATAAATGCTTTGCATTTATGTGCCCTGACCTCAGCCTTATCAACTTCAATACCAAATTAGCACCCAACTATAATTTCTTCGACGGCTCTCCACCATAGTACAGCTGTATGATTCCCAAACAGGATGATTCTCGTTAGAATTTTTTAGTGAAGTACTATTTTTTGATTGGGATAACCTGTAGATAATGGCTTACGAGACGCTTCAAGATATTGAAAATTGCATGGACAATGGCTGGAGCGATGGCTTGCCGGTGATACCTCCCTATGGCTCCCTAGTCGAGGAAATGCTCTCTGCAATAGGCTGGAAGGCCGGTGATGTAATAGGCGAGATTGCCGATCAAAATATTATTGTGCGGGCCGAGAAAGCCGCTGCCACGGCGGTGATGGCGGGCTGTAAAATCGAATACGGACCACTACTGAGAAGCTTGTCACAGGCCTTGCTTGACCCGAGATTTAATATAGGTGGTGTTGAGGTCACTACAGGCGGTGCAGCTGTCTTAGTGATTGTCAGTGGGCCTATTGTCGAGCAGTTAGGCTTTGAGCATAGAGCCAATGCGCTTGGTGCCAACAACCGTGCGAATGCCACGGTTGGGCGGTTTGCCCAGATGATGCGTCACTTTTGCGGCAGTGGCGGTGGCGTACTGACACCCCATGGCACAGTGGGTCATCCCGGTAGACTCAGCTTTTGTATTGCCGAGCATCCGTCGACTGAGTGGGGGCCATACCATACCCAATACGGTTTACCTGCCTCCGCCTCCGCAGTATCAATAATGTCTGCAGAGGGTCCCAACTCTTGTAACAACCATTACGGCGAAACCGGCGTCAGTATCCTCGACACCATCGGCGACTGCATGAATCACTATGGGCAGACAGCCTGGTACTACCGTTCCGGCGGTTTTGTTGTGGTCATCCCACCGGATCATATGGCGTTGGTCAAAGAGCAATTTAGCCGTGAGCAGGCGGCGGACTATATTTATGCCAATGCCCGGCGGCAAACCGATGATTTGATTAAAGCTGGTCGTATCGCCAAAGACCCCATCCCCTACGCAGAAGTTGAAGAGCACAGTTTGCGGTCGCCGTTAAAGAGTTTAGATCAGCTGTCTTTTATTGAATGCGGTGATGAAGGCGGCCGTTTCTCGGCGGTGATACCGCGGTGGGTTGGCAGCCAACAGGTGGTCTGTATGGCCATAGAAGAAGTCAAAAAATAGAATAAAGTGATAACAACGAGGTTAACTATGACGGAAAAAACAAACACATTAGATGCCCTAAAACTGCCAATTGCACAATTGATCAGTTGTGGCGATATCAGCTGTGAGCTATTGGTAGACCCCATTCCAAGACCGGCACCTGAACCGATCAAAGTGCGGCTCAAGCCCAAGCAGTCACGAGTGGTTTTGGTCGATCACCAGAAACCCAATTCCATGGCGATTCTTAAATTGACTCAAACTATTCTGCGCAAGCGGGGAGTTGAGGTTAATGATGAAATTCTGGTCAAGGACGATGCCAGCCGGCCCATGACAGCAGCCATGCTCAACTTGCTCTCCCAGGAGGGGGGGCTAGTTCTCTGTGGTATATCCGATTGAGGCAGTTGTTCGTCGGGCAGTTCGCTTGACTCTATAGCACTACAGCGAATCGGCGTTGCCGGTTTCGCCATTTTGACCGAGCCCTTTGGGGGCCAGGTCGATCGGGCAATGGTTTATCAACCTTCTGATATTCCGTTACCTGCGATTGTTATTAATCATCCGACCCAGATGGTTGAGGATAATATTTTGTATCAGCGCGCTGAACAAATAGCCGATGCGGCACAGCGTTTATTAAACAATGAGAGTCCCTAATGACAAACTTTACTGAAACTGGATCCGGCCCTAGTGATCAAGCTAAAACCCAAGCCCTGTCTATTCTGGGTACCGGCGTTTATTTACCCCCGGCGCGACCTGTACGGGAAATTGTGGCTGAAGCAGGTAGTGCCGACACCAGTATTTATGAAGGTTGGAATAATGTCTGTCACGCCCTTGAAAATGATCATCCAAGCAGCATGGGCGGCAAGGCACTATCAGCTGCCCTGGTCGATGCTGGGGTCGATCCCAAGGAGGTCAAGCTGGTTATTTTCGCCGGTATGTCCCGTGATTATTTACCCTCCTGGTCGGTGTCGGCAGAGCTGATAACCATTGCGGGTATGAGCAGTGCCTGTAACTGTATTGATCTCACCGTCGGCTGTATGGGTGCCCTGACTGCTCTGGATATGGCACAGGGCTGGTTGGCGCTGCGTGGCGGCGGTGTCGCTGCAGTGGTCACCGCCGAGCGATGGTCCTATACAGTCGATCACAGCGCCAGTGAAAGCTATGGTCTGTGGGCACACGCCGACGGCGGCGCAGCAACTATTGTAGGCATGAATACAGGCCACAGAGCCAAAGGTCTGTTTTATGGTGCCGAATTTGTCAGCCAAAGTGACCTCAATGGCGCTGTGCTGGTGGAGTATGGTGGCACGCGCAAACCCATAGCACCCGAAGGCGCAACCTCCTTTGAGCGCAAGTTTATAGGTGTGGAAGGCGTCGATATGAGAGAGAGATATGCCCTCGGCTATAAAAGCAGTTATCAAGCATTAAAAGAGCGCTTTGGTGTTGTGCCTAACCATGCACTCTGCAACCAAACATCCAATCTTTTTATGCTGCTGATCGCCAGTGTGATTGAAATACCCATCGACAACTTTATGATCACCGGCCATGACACCGGGCATGTAGGCTCGGCAGATATATTAATTGTGCTGGATAAATTACTTAAATCTAGCGGCTGCCACGAACCCTATTTGATGGCCGGCAGTACGCCCTATGCCTTCGGCTCGGGCTTGCTGATGCCTGCAGACAATAATGCTCCTGACTAAAGTCCACTGTGAATATCCTCGGCGCTAAGATGAGAGACTTATGAATCGAATTGAGACGGCAAATAATCTGAAGCGACGCCTGCCGTCGGTCAATAGCGTGCTGCAAGAAATGGCTGATGCGATCCATTCGCGCGGGCACTCAGAAGTGAGCAAGGTTGTTGGCACAACCATAGATGGACTGCGTCACCAGATTACTCAGGGAGCTAATCCTGCGATAAGTATCGACAGAATTAGGGCCGCTACCATTGAACAGCTAGAACAAAAAAATCAGCCATCTCTCAAGCCGGTTATCAATCTGACAGGCACCGTCTTACATACAAACTTAGGCCGTGCAGTATTGCCTCAAGAGGCACTAGAGGCAGTGGTTAGAGTGGCGCGAGCACCTAGCAACCTAGAGTTTGATCTTGTGCAGGGCGGCCGCGGAGAGCGCGATAGTCACATTGAGGCGTTGATATGTGAACTGACCGGGGCTGAGGCGGCCACCGTAGTGAACAACAATGCCGCCGCGGTATTACTGACTTTAAATACCCTGGCCAACAATCGCGAGGTGCCGGTTTCACGGGGCGAGCTGGTTGAGATTGGCGGCTCGTTTCGTATACCTGAAGTGATGCAAGGCTCCGGTTGTCAGCTTGTGGAAATCGGTGCGACCAATCGTACCCACCTCAAAGATTATGCCGCTGCGATCGGCGAGAACACCGCCCTGTTATTAAAAGTACACACCAGTAACTACAGGATAGAAGGCTTTACAGATTCCGTGTCAGAGCCTGATCTGGCTGAATTAGCCCTGCAGCATAAGCTGCCACTGGTTGCGGATTTGGGCAGTGGCAGCCTGATTGATTTTGCAGCCTTGGGATTGCCTCAGGAGCCCACGGCGGCGGAGTCGATTGCCAACGGCGTCGATATCATTACCTTTAGTGGCGACAAACTACTGGGCGGCCCTCAGTGCGGCATTATTGCTGGCCGCAAAGAGCTTGTTGAACAGATGCGTAAAAACCCCCTAAAGCGTGCCTTGAGGCTGGACAAAATGACCCTGGCCGCATTGGCTGAAGTGCTAAAGTTGTACCGCGATCCGGTTAGCTTAATAAATAAACTCCCCACCCTGCGATACCTTACACGCCCCCTAGCTGATATGCAGGATCAGGCCCAGCGCTTGGTGCCAGCGGTTCAGGAGGCTCTTTCCAAGAGCTTTCTGGTGGGCAGTAAAACCAGCTATAGCCAGATTGGAAGTGGGGCTTTGCCGATTGAAACCCTTGAAAGCATTGTGCTGTATATAGCGCCCTTAGAGCCAAATGACAGTATCGTACGCGCACTGTCCGAAGCCTTGCGGGCATTACCCTGTCCCATTATTGGTCGTATCCACAAGGGTGAATTACTCCTCGATTTACGCTGTCTAGATAATGAAGCTAATTTTCTGCAACAGCTTCAATTGCTAGCCGGCGCCTAGCATGATTGTTGCCACGGCCGGTCATGTGGATCACGGCAAGACATCACTGGTTAAACAGTTAACTGGGGTGGACACCGATCGACTGGAGGAGGAAAAGCGCAGAGGCCTGTCGATTAATCTCGGGTTTGCCTATCGCAGTGTTGACGACCAAATCAGCATCGGGTTTATTGATGTGCCGGGTCATAAAAGTTTTATCAACACCATGATCTCCGGGATCAGTGGTATTGATATAGCAATGCTGGTCATTGCCGCCGACGATGGGCTCATGCCCCAGACCTTAGAGCACCTGCAGGTTTTGACGATGCTCGGAGTTAAGCAGATAGTGGTCGTCATTACTAAAATCGACGCTGTTGACCGTGGCCCCATTGATGCCCTGAGATCTAGTGCGCTCGCTCTATTGCCCCAGAGCCGCATATTTGAAGTATCCAATAAGGGAAAAAAGAGTGCCAGTGGAATCGACGCACTGCAAGAGTATCTCGATAATCAGGCCAAGGTACTAAAGCCTAGAAACGCACAGGGCTTGTTTAGAATGTCCATCGATCGCACCTTCAGCCTTACAGGGATAGGTTTACTGGTCACCGGCACAGTTGCCGCCGGAACCGTAAAGATTGGCGACAGCCTGCGCCTGCTGGCAACATCAGGCAGATCATCAACTGTTCGAGTACGCAGTCTCAATGCTGATAATCAATCAGCCGAAGAGGGCACTGCTGGTCAGCGCTGTTCTTTTAATCTTGTCGGCGACTTTGATAAGCAGTCGGTCCGGCGCGGTGATTATTTATCGGCAATCCATTGTATTGAACCCAGTGATCGTTTTGATGGGCGCATAGAGATAGCGGCCGATATTCGCTTCCCTATCAAGCATATGATGCCGGTTAAGATTTATCTGGGGGCAAGGCGCGTCGCGGGCAAAATATTTATTCTTAGAACAGATGCGATATCAGGGGCGAGTGGCGAGCGAAAATTAATCGCTGCTGATACTGCGCTGGTACAAATCGTATTACAGCAAGCCCTGGTGGTTTGCCTCGGTGATCGATTTTTAATTCGTGATGACAGTGAGAGCATCAACCTGTGTGGCGGCACAGTGTTGTTAGCGCAATCCCCACCATGGCACCGAAGTCAATTGGGGCGCCTAGAGCAGCTCGAGGTTATAGAGCAAGAGCAGAATGACCCATTACAGGCACTACTTAATATTATTGTAGAGAGTCAGCAACCCATTGATTTATCAAGCTTTATTGTTAGTTGGAACATGACTGAAAAGCAGAGTGAAGCTTATCTCCTAGACCCGCAATTACAGCAATGTTCAGAAATAATTGAGCTCGATGGGCGCAAGTATCTAGTTCCAAAAGAGAGCTTGGGGCAAAAAAAGAGAGAGCTTTGCCAGCATTTGGAGAGCCTGCATCATGATCGCCCAATGCAAACAGGGGTTCTAGAGGTTGACCTGGCCGGTCACCTCAAGGCTGATTTCAATCTATTTTTTAGACTTGCCCTTGCGGACTTATTAAAGAACAGGCGGGTCTCTGACAATAATGGGCTTTTAAGCTTGGCTGGCCATCGGCCCACCCTGTCGTCACAGGTTCAGCAGCGTTGGTTTATAGTCAGTAATATCTTACGTAAGGGCGGATTTCAGGTTCCACTGCTGTCTGAGATCGAAAAACAGACAGGGCTAAACACCAAGCAGTTATCGGCATTGATAATACCGGCATTAAAAAGTGGCGATCTTATTCAGTTGAGTCAAAAACGGTATATACTTCCTGAAACCAGAGACTCCATTGAAACAGCCATAATTGAACTGGCCAACAACTGCCAATGTTTTACGGTTATTGATGCAAAGGCTCAGTTGGGGATCGGCAGAGGCCTGGCAATAGAGATTTTAGAATACCTTGATTCACTTCACTTCACCCGCAGGCACAATGAGGGGCGAGAGCTGTTTTCTTGAACAGTTGCTTAAGTCGATAAAGGTTTTTTCTGACAATGGAAGGGCTACGTCCCCGGTGGGACGCCTGGTTTTCAAAACCAATGAGATGCTGATAAAGTGTTTGGTGGGTTCGACTCCTACCCCTTCCGCCATCTTCTTTTTTGATCGCGGCCACAACCTAAAACTAGAGGCCTGTTGTGTCTACAAATAAACTGGTTCAGTCGCATCCTCTCAGCGAGGCTATCTATGAAGGCGTTTTAGAAACACCTCCATGGCACAGTTTACTTAAATTACTTGAGCAGTATGTGACAACAAAAAGCGCATCGCTGGTGATTCGCCGCCCGACAGAGGAGGGTCCCGGATCAACAATCACCCTCTTCGACAACCAAGATGCGCTGCTGGATTTTCAAACCAACAGCTATAAAGATTCGCCCTTTTCTGAATTACCAGAAGGCAAGGTGTTTTGCCTAAATGACCGAGTGACCCAGCGCGAACTGGAAGATTTAGATCATTATAAGTATTTTCTAAAAGTCTATGATGTTACAGACATCATGGGCTTTGATATTTGCGACAACAATAATGACAACCATAGTAGGCTCAGGTTAAGGGTTGTTCGCATGGGGGATGAAGCAAAATTTTCTGATGATGATAGGCGGCGATTGGCCACTATTATTCCGTTGATGAAAAAGTCCTTGGCAATCTATTCTCGCATGGAGATTGGTGGCATTAGCCAAGAGATCTACCAACAGTTACTGTCCTCCATGGGTATCGCCTGTTTTATTCTTGGGGCAAACTATGAGGTGATGGCGAAGAATTATTTAGCCGAGATGGTGCTGAGTAATAAAGATGGTCTATCTATAGTTGGCAAGAAACTATGCTGTGTTGATGGCGATGATCAGCTAAAAATGACCAGTATTTGCGCGAATATTCGTCAAAATATTGCCCAGGGTAAGCCGCAACAGCTACCAGATAAATTTACCATTAGTCGTCCGCAAGCCGTTTCCACCTGGGGAGTTTTGATTCGCCCGGTAGACAGTGGCGACTTTATGGGGGCCGAAAATAACCCGGAACTGCTACTGCTGTTGCGTGACTCAAATCGCCGTCAATTACCTACTCCCAGTTTGTTGATAGATATCTTTGGCGTGACTCTGGCTGAGGCGAGACTGACTCTAAAGTTACTTGAGGGTTTAAGTTTGACTGCTAGCGCTGAAGCGCTGGGTGTTTCACGCAATACTGCGCGCACACAATTAAGTTCGGTTTTTTCAAAGACCAACCTTAACAGCCAGACACAGTTGGTGAAGTTAGTCTTAGATGTTTTAAGTGACCATTGGTTATAGAGTACAACACGAAAAGTTACACGAAATATCTTCTATTACTGCACAATAGTTGCTAGTCACTCAATCTAAACGATTTCTATAGACTCTGGTTTACGTAGGAAAAACATAGCCAAAATAATCATAGTTATCGGGAAGATGAAGATTAACGTTACTGATAAAAATACCGTCATACCTATTACGCCCTGTATCACTGACATAATGGCAAAAATCTTTAATAAGGTAGGAAGTTCAGTTGATTTCGCTAGAAGTAAAATACCTATTAACAAATCTATAATACCTAATATGACAATTGCACCGATGCTAACTGATAGATTAATCTTTAAAAAGGCGTCTTTGTTTTGCGTTACGATATTATCCGGTAGGACGGTGCTGGCTATATCAAGGAACAGGGTGCCCAACCAAAGGGTATTGATTGCAACCATAATCAACACTAACAAATCAATATGATTAAAGTTCAACTGTTCATTGAGAATATGTTTTAGGTTGAGATAAATATAGATATTTAATAGAAGACAAGAAGCAAACAGAATGTCGTAAAACCCTAGAGACAACATGTCCTGCCATAATATATCGTAATCTCCAACCGATGGACTCATTCCAAGCCAGTAGGTAGGGTGAGCTACCGCCAGTAATATTGCTGCAACACCGGGTAACAAATAATCTTTATTCTGCATAATTAAACCTCTAAATATAATTTTCTTAGTCACACTTCATAATGAAATGCCATCAATCTTGTTTGCGTTATCACTTACATACACGAGAATATCGCCAGGCTGACAATCGAGCTCACGGCATATAGCCATCAGAGTGCTAAAGCGAATAGCTTTAACCTTGCCTGTCTTTAGTAGCGACAAATTGGTTATAGAAATTCCGATTTTTTGAGATAGCTCTTTCAGAGACATCTTCTTTTTCGCCATTTCTACATCGAGAGTGATACAAATTTCCATGAACATATCCTAATCTATATATTTATGTTTAGCAACTAAATATTTATGTTTAACATAAATTAATTATTATTAAACATTCAATTAGTATGAAAGGTTCTGTAAGGAGTATTACACTGTTTGTACCTTACAATGCGTTAAGTTACTGATAAACTAGAGGAGTTAGTTTAATGGAAAGCACAAAAAGAGAGGATAAGAGTTACACGAAAGTTACACGCTTTTATTTTCGTGCTTGTAGCCCTTTATGCATAAGGGTTTGTAAATCAGCAACATGTGGTAACAGTGAATAGCGCATCTGTTAGGAACAAACCCACCACGCTTTCATCTACTTGATAGTATTTTCGAATAAAGATGGGAATGTTTAGAAAAACACCAAGGTACATCGACATCAATAAAATCGACACGAGCTCTGCGCGATATTGGCGCCTTATGGTAGCAACGGTGGCATCCTTCATCAGCTTGCATCCAGTAGTTTAGTTAACACACCTGCATAGTAATTGGCGATGCTTAAGGCAGACTTAAGGATTTCAAAAAGCAAGGTTAATAAATCATATTTTATGCGGCAAGTAATATATTAAAGATGATATGAGGTGCGCAGAAAGACCTTCAGTTGATAGGAATAATTTCCAGCCCTACCATTGAACCAATTCACTCACGCGTATTAGTAATACTACCTAACAGCAGGAGTCCCATCTGACAAAAGGGGGGTACCTCCGGGGTAGGGTCGGCGTATCTGAGAATTGGGTTTTCATTGTAGGGGTTTTTGGAATTTTCGTGGGACACTCATGGGACACTAGCCTACGTTTAACCACAACAAACCACATCAATGTACAAACAAGTTTTTCCGTAAGCTAATGATTTATATGTATTAGTTGGTTGTCTAGAGTCGTGACTTGTGGTGCCAGAGGGACTTAAAATCCGTCGGTGGAAACACTGTGCCGGTTCAAGTCCGGCCCCGGGCACCATAGCTCCACGTAACCCATTGTTTTCCTTGTGTATTCTTGTAATTACACAGGTAGGGTAGACAATGCGGTATACACAAAAGCATCCTCAACATACATATACTAAACGTGATATATATTATTTTTCTAGAGTAAATCCTTAGAGTAGTCGCTGACTATTTGCGAAGGAATAATCGCACCGGGGTGGGCAATAATCAATGCTGATAGCTCTGACGCCCGCCGTATCGCTTCTTTGACGGGGAGACCCGAATGTCGGCAGCCTAGATAAGCAGCATTAAAGCCATCACCTGCTGAGGTGGTATCGACCACGGAGCCGGACTTTGCAGCTGGTTGAATGCAGTGATTATTTAAGTTTAGTGAATGGATATCCCTAGGTCCATCGGTCAGCACAATATCGTCGATACCATAGCTACTTAATCGGGACATAATAGCCCCACTTGATTTTTCACCAAATAACTGGAGTTCATCGGCCACGCTTGATAGCAGGATGTTACACGTTTTATAGGCGCGCATTGTCTGGCGTCGCGCATCATCGAGAGTGGACCATAAAGACGGCCGGACATTGGGGTCAAAGACAATGGTTTTACCCAAGCTAGCCAGTCTCTCGATAAAGGCGAATAAGCGTTCCCTGCAGGGCTGGTCGAGAATCGCCAGGGTGATGCCGCTGTAATAAAAGTAGTCGACATCTTGCGCAGCGTGATCAAGTTGTCTGTCTTCTACTAGTGTGAACATTTGCCTAGCCGCGGAATCGGAGCGCCAGTAGGTGAAGGTTCGCTCGCCATCTTCATCAGTATTCACCATGTATAAGCCAACAGTTTTGTACTGAGAGGTGCGAACTAGTTTGGTGGTGATACCGAACTGTTCTATAAAATCGCGCATACGATGGCTAAGGGGGTCGTTGCCCACGGCGGACATTAAGTTGATGGTAGCGTCCGGTAGCAGACGTTTAAGGTAGATGCTGAAGTTGACGACATCCCCAGCAAAACTACTACGATAGATTCCATCTTTCCCGCGAAGTTCAACCATGCACTCGCCAGCGCAGACTATACTTAATTGCTTATTCATTATTAGGCTCCGCTATAGAGTGGCCGACAGGGCCTGAATGACGCCGCGAACTTCTGCCAGACCTTTAAGGCGTCCAATGGCTGAATACCCAGGATTTATTTCTTTGCCAATATCATCCATCATTTGGTGGCCGTGATCGGGGCGAATAAAAATTTCTGCGTTGCTACTGTCATCCGTTTGTAAGCGCTTTTGTTCCTCGGCCAGTAATTCACGGATAACACTAACCATATCGATGTCGCTGTCTAAATGATTGGCTTCGTAAAAAGATCGCTGTTCAGCCTTATCTCTGGTGACGCCACGCAGATGCGCAAAGTGTATGCGTGAGCCAAACTGGCTCGCCATAGCAGGTAAATCATTATCTGGACGACTGCCATAGGTCCCGACGCAGAGTGTTATGCCATTGGCAGGACTGGGTTGGTCGACAAATAATCGCTCAAGGTCTTGTGCGGTACAGATAATTCGAGGAAGCCCCAGCATGTCCTGTGGCGGATCATCTGGGTGGATCGCGAGCTTCACCCCGGCTAATTCAGCTTTGGGCAGTACCTGTGAAAGAAAATGATAAAGGTTTTCTCTGAATACGGACCGACTAATATTCTCGTACTGTGCCAGAGCTTTTCTAAAATCTTCTAGGGTGTAGGCATCGGTCATTTTTCCAGGTAAGCCTGCAATAATGTTGCACGTTAACTGATCGCAATCATCAGCGGACATCTGGTTGTAAATAGCCTTGGCTTCACTGATTTCTATCGAGGTATATTCGGCTTGTGCATTTGATCTCTCTAATATAAATAGGTCAAATGCAGCAAACTTTTTCTGATCGAAGCGCAGGGCATAGGCACCAGAGCTTAACCGATACTTCAAATCTGTACGTGTCCAGTCTATGACGGGCATAAAGTTATAGCAGATAGTTTTGATGCCACACTTAGCGAGATTTTCCATTGAGCGAATCCAGCCATTGATATAGGTTTGGCAGCCAACTCGGCCCAGTTTAATATCTTCATGTACCGGAATGCTTTCAACAACAGACCACTTTAGCGGGCTTTGCCCGCTATTGCCTGATTCAATCAGCCGTTGATGTTCACGGATGGCGTCTACACCCCATACCTCGCCAGCGGGTACATGATGTAGAGCGCTTACAATGTCGGTAGCACCGGTCTGCCTGATATCATCAATAGTGACCGGGTCATTGGGGCCAAACCATCTCCAGGACTCTCGCATGAGTTTCTACCTTATAGGCTAATTAATGGTGTGATAAAAATTGACTCAAAGCCGTGTTGATTTGTGACTTCTTAAGGGTTCTGTAATCGTCTAATACCGCTGCCATAAAAGGTACAGAATCTGAGAAGTTAAAACGATCTGCCCCAGCAATCAGTAGAAACGGCGTCACAGGATTTTTATTTTGTTGGTGTGCATTATAAAACTCATCGCGCAAAGGATCATTTAGTTCATCGGCATCTAGAGATTTTTGTATATAGATTACCCAGGCAGCAACAATAAAACTCATCAATGCAGTATCTGAATTATGTGCTAATGCATCATCGATAGTTTGAAACCAACGCTGTTGGATCTTTTGTGAGCTGTCGGTATTCACTTGGGCGACGGTATAGGGGAGGGCGCTGTTTTGAAAGCGTTGCATCACATCCTTAATATAATTTTCACCCCTGTAGTTTGGGGGAATTACTGCTACTGGTAGGATATTTTCGTATAGCGCTTTAAACGCAAAGTCAAGAATACCTTGTTGCTCTAATGCCCCATGAATAGTCGGTTGGTGATCCAGATAACCCAATATAGAGATCATGGAATGTCCTGCATTGAGAAACCGTAACTTCATCTGTTCATACAGCGAAACATCATCAGTAAACAGTGCGCCGACACTTTCGAAATCAGGGCGCACCCCAGCAAAGTTATCCTCAATCACCCATTGGCTGAAAGGTTCGGCTGAAACAGGCCAGGCATCAATTAAACCTAGGGTCGAACTCACTAACTGCTTTAAAGGCTCAGAGCTTTCGGGAGATACTCTGTCTACCATTGAGGATCCGAAACTTACATTTTCTTTTACCCAATCTATGTGAACAGGGGTATGTTGTTGTAACAAAAATTGCACACCTGCGCGCAACTTTTCACCGCCACCTTGAATGTTGTCGCAACAAAGAATGCTGAGTGGCGTGCTGCCATGACCACTGCGTTGAATAAGAGCCGCGGCTAAATAGCCATAGATGGTTTTAGGGTTTTCAAGGGACGCGGTATCTGCAATAACATTGGGATGGCTATAATCGATCTCTCCTAGTGCTAGACAGTAGCCTTTCTCTGTGATCGTTGTGGTGACCAATTTGATACTGTTATCGGCTACTTGATTAATCACTGCGGCGGGATTCTCTGGTGCAACCAGTATCTTTAGAATGGATCCTATCACTCTAAATTTGGTATTTTTACTCAGTGTGACTTCTGTATACAGAAAGTTCTGCGGCGCAAGAAGGTCGCGTATTTTACTGGAACGCATCGAGACGCCGACAATGCCCCAGTCTAAATGACCTGCCGCCAAAAGCTTGTGCGCGTAGACAGCTTGATGGCAACGATGAAAGTTACCAACGCCAAAGTGCACAATGCCCGCTTTAACATTGTCTCTATCATAGAAAGCATCAATGCTACTATTTGTTTTGGTCAGTGCTGTGGGCAAAGTATATTTATTAAGTGATTGCATTATTTAAAGTGTCAAAAAAGGTTATTGGCCAAACAGGCTAGGTAAAAGTAATGTTGTGGAGGGTAAATAGGTAACCAAGGCTAAGACCGCCAAGAATACGATATAAAAAGGCCAGATAGAACGCAAGGTGTCTTCAATTTTAATGCCGCCTACGGCGCAGGAGATAAATAGCACGTTACCTACTGGCGGTGTAACGAGCCCCAGCCCTAGGTTAAGGATGAGCATAATACCGAATTGCGTTGGATCCATGCCTAAGCCGACCATTACCGGTAGAAATATAGGCGTGGTGATAATGATGAGCGGTGACATGTCCATAAATGTGCCCAAGAGCAACAAAATAATGTTGACGAGCAGCAGGATTACTAGTGGATTATCTGAAATTGAAAGCAGCGCGCTGGATAGTTGAGCCGGTACTTCTACGACCGCTAGCAGCCAGCCGAAGGACGCCGCAGTACCAATAATAACTAATATCATAGCGGTAGTTTTGACCGCATTAATACTGGCGGTAACAAAGCCGTTCCAGTCCAGAGATCGATAGACAAATACTGCTACTAATACAGTGTAGATCACAGCAATAGCCGATGATTCAGTCGCCGTGAAAACGCCGGATAGAATGCCGCCAAGAATAATAATAACCGTGAATAGCCCGGGCAGCGCACTAATAAAATGGCGCAATACTGACTGCCATCCGGGAAATTCACCACTTGGATAGCCACGCTTAATGGCCACTAGATAGGCTGCAATCATCAATCCAATGCCGAGTAAAATACCTGGGATAATTCCCGCCAAAAATAATGAGCCAATAGACACGCCACCACCTGCAGCAATCGCATAGATAATCATATTATGTGAAGGCGGGATCAGTAGACCTGTGGTAGCGGCTGTGGCGGTCACATTGACGGCATAGTCTGTGTCATAGCCTTGTTTTTGCATAATCGGGATTAGGGTTGAACCCATAGCTGACGCACTGGCAACAGCAGACCCGGAGATGGCACCGAACATCATGCTGGAGGCCACATTAACCAAACCTAAACCGCCTCGGACTGTGGCAAGCAGGGAATGGGCAAACCGCACCAGACGCACAGCAATTCCAGATTGGTTCATTAACTCACCGGCATAGATAAAAAATGGAATGGCCATAAGGGCAAAAATATTCATACCTGATGCCATGCGCTGAAAAGCGACGACTAGGGGGATGTCGAGATACACCATTGTTGCTAGGGATGCCATACCCAGTGAAAATGCCACGGGAAGGCCAATGACGAGTAAGATCGCGAGTGAACCAAAAAGTATTAATAATTCCATAAATTAGCTCTGTAAGAGATTGCCCTATCTATCGGTTTTATGTGCAATAGCCTGAAATAGACGTTCTAAAGCAAATATACTGATTAACAAGCCTGCTGCAGCGAATGGCCAGTAAGCGTAAGATCGAGAGATATTCAGTGTCGGGATAATATGCTCGGCGGTAAATTGAGCTAATCGAGTGCCGTTCACTAGCATGGCTAAACCAAATATTATAATCAGCGCATTGTTAATGATTTCTAGGGTATTTCGTCGCTTTGGCGAAACCGAGTCCAGTAATATTTTCAGACCTAGATGGAAGTTTTCATAAACCCCGACCGCTGCTGCAAGCATTATGTAGTAGAGCATCAAAAGCAATGCGGTGGCTTCTGACCATGCCGGACTATCGTTGAGTACATAACGGGAAAAGACCTGCCAGCCGATAATTAAAGTCATCAAAACCAAGCCAGAAGCGGAAATAATGAGCGCCATACGTGTGAGCGCGTGAGTGAGAATGGATAATTTAGAAAGCGTTTTATGCCATTTTGAGATTGCGGGAGTCATAGCTCTTGAGGCTCCGGCACCGCTTGAATTCGTTTCAGTAGCCGACGTGTTTTTTCTGAGGTGACAAACTTTTCATAAACAGGCTGCATCGCATCTGAAAAAAGTGACAAATCAGGGTCCTCAATGACCTTTGCGTCAGTATTCAGGACCTTGATGCGAGACATGGCCACACGTTTATCCCAGTGCTTACGCATAAAAGGGACGGATGCTTTGGCGGCTCGGCGAATCAAAGTCTGGTCCTGTAATGATAATTTCTGCCAGCGATGTTTTGACATTACTAATACCTCGGGCATCATTGTGTGGCGGGTTAGCGTGTAATGTTGTGCGGCTTCGTAATGTCCGGTGGACTCATAGGAAGGCCAGTTATTTTCGCTACCATCAATGGTGCCCAGTAGCAGAGATTCGTAAACCTGACCAAATCCCATTGGAGTAGGGTTGGCGCCCAAGGCTTCGACCATAGCGACAGATAATGCAGAATTCTGCACACGTATTTTTAATCCAATTAAGTCTGCCGGTGTTACGATAGGTCTCTGGGTATTATAGAAACTCCGAGCCCCTGAATCATAGTACGCTAAACCGATAAGACCATAGGGCTCCAAAGATGCCAAAATCTCCTCACCAATGGGCCCATCTACCACTGCGCGCATATGGGCAGTAGAGCGGAATAAAAACGGCAGTCCTAGCACGCCGGTTTCTGGGGCAACTGAATTTAGCGGTGCCATATTGATGCGGTTTAAGTCGATACCGCCAAAAATGGTCATTTCCAATGTGTCTTTTTCTTCTCCCAGCTGCCCCCCAGTGTAGAGTTTCATCTCAATTCGATTGTTGGACCACTCCTTGATCAGCGCCCCCATATATTTCAGAGCCGTTGACGTTGGATAGTCACTCGGCTGAGTTTCTGCGGTTCTTAGAATTAATTTATCTGCTACAGCAATGTTTGCGAAGATCATGAGGAGTATCGTTAGGGCGGCTAGCCGTCGAAAAACACTATGGGATACTATTAGCATTATTTAATTCGATACGTTTGTTTTGGCAGATTGTAGGTTAGGTCTGCCGCAATTACATACGCATCCTCTTCCGATATGCGGTGCTCGCAAACTAACTTCGCCAGATAAGAGCAATCTATCCGTCGCGACATATCGTGCCTTGCGGGAATACTAAGCAGTGCTCGGGTATCATCATTAAACCCGACGGTATTATAGAAGCCAGCGGTTTCTGTCGTTTGTTCACGAAAGCGCTTTATACCTTCAGGACTATCATGAAACCACCACGCTGGTCCCAGCTTCAGACAGGGATAGTGGCCGGCAAGTGGCGCCAGTTCACGGGTATAATTAGTTTCATCCTGGGTAAAAAGTATGACCGTTAGTTGTGGGTTGTTACCGAAACAGTCCAGCAGAGGCTTCAGTGCGGCCGTATATTCGACCTGAATCGGTATATCCGCGCCCTTATCGCTGCCGTAGTTATCATATAGCCAGTCATTGTGGTTACGAAAAGAACCAGGATGAATTTGCATGACTAATCCGTCGTCAAGGCTCATTCGCGCCATTTCAGTCAGCATTTGCGCCCGGAACAATTCGGCGTCTTGCGCACTAACCTGGTCAGCATTGATTCGCTGAAAGAGTGCGACGCATTCGGCGGTAGTAAGATTGGCTGTTCGAGCAGTTGGGTGGCCATGATCAGTGGCTGTAGCGCCCTGTGCAATAAAATCTGCTCTTCTCTTGCGGTGAGCCTCCAGATAACTCTGCCATGAATAAACATCTTCTCCGGTCACTTCACCAAACCGCTTTAAAGACGTTCGAAACATGGGGTGTTCCGCATCGATGACCGCATCGGGTCGATAGGATGGGACGATTTGTCCGTCCCAGTCACTGTCGGAGATCAGTTGATGATATTTTAACGTATCAATAGGGGATTCGGTGGTCGATAAAAACTCGATATTAAATCGATCGACTATCTGGCGAGGGCGGAATTCATCTTGTTGCATTTGGTCGCTAATATTGTCGAAATAATCGTCGGCTGTCGATTCATCCAGTTGTTCAGGCAGTTTAAAAATTTCACTGAATACATGGTTAAGCCATAATCCGGTTGGGGTGCCATGGAATAGGTGGGTATTCTTTGCAAATAGCCGCCACGCATTCCGTGGATCAGCAACGGTTGCGCTTTCGGCTGTGCCTTTTTTTGTCGGTATACCTAAGTCTGCCAGTTGGATGCCTTGGCTATATAGTAAGCGTAGTAGATAGTGGTCGGGCGCAATCAGCAACGATTGTGGATCGGTGAAGTTGTTGTTAATGGCAAAGCATGCGGGGTCTGTGTGTCCGTGTGGGCTGATAATCGGCAGGCCCTTTACTTCATGATAAAGTCTGCGCGCTACGGTCCTACAGTTGATATCTATAGGAAAGAGTCGATCCGGGTGTTGCTTTAAAGGTCTTCCCATTACATCAATACTCGTCTATTAGGGCGTTCTGGAGACGCCCAGCAATTTATGACTATACGGTGTTTTGAATAAAATGATAGCGGTGTCATTAATTTTTTTATTATCGTAGTAGCAGCAATCCGAATTATTTTATATATACGTTGCAATTCTATTTTCTTTCGGTACCCTTTTTGGTTGGTGAGAAATTCATCCCTGATAATATTGCTTTTCATACGGGTGGTAAACGATCCACAATAATTAGCTCTATTGATAAAGAAAAATGATGCTGGGTGCCAGCTGAAATGCTTGATATATGGTCAACAGTTTTTCAATAGGAGATTTAATATGGTATCAATCCGAGGACGTTCGCTGTTCCTAAACTTGATTTTGATGGTGGGATTCACACTTACCGCGAGCGCTGCGGAAAAGCCAAATAAAGGGATCTTTGAAATCTTGCTAGCTAAACAAGCCGACTTGCCTGCCCCTGGGCCTTTGATTACGAATATGTATTATCGCCAAAGCCAATCGCTTAACGGCAAGTGGAATGTCGTTGTCGATGAGCATGAGTGGGGCGATAAAGCGATGCCAAGCACTTACTATGACCCCGCTCCACTGGATGGCACCGGCATGCAACTAAGGGAATTTGCCTTTAATGAGCGGCGTCAATTGAAGGTGCCTGGGGATTGGAATACCCAGGACGCCACCCTATTTCGTTATCGCGGCGTCGCTTGGTACCAGCGTAATTTCGATATAGATAAGGAAAATAACCAACGCTACTTTTTGCATTTTGGAGGAGTCAACTACGCAGCCAATGTCTATTTGAATGGTAAGCCTTTGACGACACACAAGGGAGGCTATACGGCGTTCAATATTGAGGTAACCGCGGCGCTGCAAGATGGCAGTAATTATCTGGTAGTACGAGTTGATGGAAAGCTGGGTGAATCGACGGTACCTACCGTGAAAACTTCCGATTTCTTTAAGTACAGCGGTATCACCCGTGATGTAACGCTGGTCAGCGTGCCAGAGACCTTTGTCCGACAATATCACGTCTACCTAGATGATCTCGCTAACGGTACTGTCAAGGGCTGGGTACAGCTAGATGGTCCAGACGCGGGCAATCGCAAAGTCAATCTGGTGATTGAGGAAGCAGGCATTAATAAGAGTATCACTACCGATTTGAATGGCAGAGCAGAGATTGAATTCAGGGCCGACCTGTCCCTCTGGTCTCCGGAAAATCCAAAACTGTATGCCGTGAAGTTCAGCAGTAAAGGCCATTCGGTCACCGATCGTATCGGCTTTCGCACCGTAGCGACACGCGGTAAACATATTTTACTTAATGGTAAGCCCATTTTTCTGCGCGGCATCAGCCTGCACGATGAATCATTCCTCAAGACCGGTGTAGCACATGACCGCGCCGATGCCGAAGCGCAACTAGGTCTGGTCAAAGAGCTGAATGGCAACTACGTGCGTCTTGCCCATTACCCGCACAATGAACACACCCTACGGCTGGCGGATGAGCTGGGCTTGATGGTTTGGAGTGAAATCCCTATTGTCAGTGTGATTGACTGGGGAAATCCGGATACGCTCAATCTTGCCCAGACTCAGGTGACAGACAACGTGTCGCGTGATTTAAACCGTGCTGCGGTGGTGATGTGGTCGGTGGCGAATGAGACTATGCCGCAATCCGCAGCCCGATTAGCCTTTTTAAAGGCGCTGGCAGCGACCGTACGTTCACTGGATGCGAGCAATCGTCCCATCGCCGCTGCCTTGATTGGCGACAAGGTTAAGGAATTTCAGGAAGTAACCAAACGTCTGGTTGCGGAAATGCTGCGCGACCCAGAGATAACGGGGAGGTCGACTAAATTACGGTTGCAGACCATGGCGGATGACCTGTTTGGTGGTGATCTGGACAAAGTGCTGAACAGTGAGATTGAAGTTATGTTGTCGGATCAGCTAGGTGAGGTGGTAGATATCGTTGGTTATAATGAATACTTTGGCTGGTATTACTCATCATCCATGTCCCGTTCCCTTCCGGTAAACGAAGAGACCGTCAGACGCACCATGTTTAAAATCATGAAGGACATTCGCTTCCGCAATGTGTTTGGCAAACCGATGATCATTTCCGAATTTGGGGCAGGCGCGAAAAAGGGTTACGTATCTTCGCTGGGGCCCGGTAAGCTATGGTCCGAAGAATATCAGGCCCAAGTGTATAATTACCAGCTGGATATGCTCGATCGCAACGACTCTGTGCAAGGTATGTCTCCGTGGATATTAAAGGACTTCCGTTCGGCGTCGCGGGAACTTAATTACATTCAGGAACTCTACAATCGTAAAGGCGTTGTGTCTGAGAAGGGCGAGAAGAAACAGGCTTTTTTCGTACTGCAAAAGTTTTATAAAGAAAAAGCGACCGTTGAGTAAGTGGCGACCGCAAAACCTTGGGCTGGTTTAGGTATTCTTTGGTCTAGCGGTCGATTGCCGTTGGATAAAAGTCGGTAGGAACTCGGTTTGTATACTGGCGGAGAGGGCTTTATCGTCGTTATACTTGGTAAGTAATTTTCGAGTTGCCATTTGGCTCATTTGACTGATATGTAGGTCCATAGTAGTTAATGCAGGCCAAACTCTAGAGGCTTGAGGGCTGTCGTCAAACCCAATGACGGTGAGATCTGTTGGTATATTAATGCCCATCTTTTTTGCAGTTGTAATTACGCCAAGGGCCATCTGATCGTTGCTGGCGAAAATAGCTGTTGGCGGGCGACTGGAGTTTAGTAGCCATTCAGCGCATTCCATTCCGGATTGGTACGTGTAATCGCCCATTGCAACGCGATTTTCTGGTAGAGTGAGACCTCTATCCTCCAGTGCCTGGCGGAATCCTTCCTTGCGTTCAATCGCTGATTGATAAGCCTTAGGGCCTTGTATAAATCCAATATTTTTATGTCCTAGGGCTACCAGATGATCTGATATTTGACTAACAGCCTGACGATCATTGCAGCGGATTATGTGGTCGAGGTTATCCGAATCTACCGATAATAAACGCACATAATTGCAATTTACTGCTTTTAGCTTACTTATTAGTCGTTCAGATTCTGAGACGGGCGGCAGTAAGATGGCACCATCAATTTTCAGGCGTTGAATGAATTCTATGATACTTTCATCCATGTCTCTGGCAGTTGAGTCGCAAGGGTGAATAACCAATTCACAGCCCTGTAGGCGACATTCGCTTAGTGCTCCGTGCATGGCCTCGGTAATGTAGTCAGGGTTAGGGTTGTCGTAGATCATGGCTAACAGGAATGAGCGGCTGGATGCTAGGCCCCTGGCTTGACTGTTGGGCGAGTAATTCAGTTGTTGAATGACCGTCTTGACCTTGTGCAAGGTCGCTGCACTGATATTTTTCTCATTGTTTATGACTCTAGAGACCGTTTTCTTGGACACGTCAGCATGGCGAGCAACGTCATTGATGGTCGCTTTTTTGTTAGGAGTCATGTGGCCTCGGTTGGTTGATATATTACTTAACGAACCATTTATTAAGCCTATCATGACATATAAAAGCCCCTAGGGATAGATTTTGACATCGGTGTCATTTTGTGACAGCATAGTGATACCGGTGTCATTTTGATATGGGCCTGGAATTCAAATAACTGAGGTAGTAGAAATGTCCCATCTAATGAAAAACAACAAACCCGAACAGTTCAGGCCAGTAGGAAATGTATATTCTAAGATCAAATTAAGCCTAGTGCTTGGGCTTGTCATCGCAGGGAATACGTTACCATATGCAGCGCAGGCAGCCACGGTGATCGAAGAGATTGTGGTTACAGCCCAAAAGCGCGCTGAAAACTCGCAGGAAATTCCGCTAGCTATGACCGCAATAAGTGGTGAAACCCTGGAAAACATGAGTGTTCAAAACTTTAGTGATCTAACCAGAGTGTCGCCATCACTTACTATTATGGGAGGATCCAATAAAAACGAAAGTCCAATTTCACTGCGAGGTATTGGTACGTACAGTTTTAGCATCGGCACCGAGGCTAGTGTGGCGGTCATCATTGATGATATCCCGGTTGCCAGGTCTGGCGCTTCCTTCGCTAATCTGGTCGATATTGAACGAGTAGAGGTCTTACGTGGACCGCAGAGCACCTTGTTTGGCAAGAGCGCGTCGGCAGGTGTTATTAATATTGTTACCAAAGCCCCCTCTGAGGAATTTGAAGGTACCATCGGGTTGACCGTAACAGGTGACGATGAGTATAGAGCCGTAGCCTCTGTCTCTGGCATGGCATCCGATAAGGTGGGGATACGCCTGAGTGGTTATTATGGTGATCGTGAAGGACATATTACAAACCTGACCGATGGTGGAAAACTCAACGGCGACGAATCCTATGGTTTGCGCGTTAAACTGACCGCCGACCTTAGCGATGATTTGAGCGCCACCTTGATCGCTGACTATAATAATAGCGAAAGTGACGGGGCTGCAAGCACGTTTCGATCTGTACCTGAGGGAACCACTATTTTTGGGCAGGCGTTACCAGGCGCCGGTGTCACGCCGTCTAAAACCAATAAAAACCGTCGCGCAGATGGGCCGTATCAATCGGATGCAACCGATTGGATGACTAGCGTTAAACTCGATTACGAGATGGGCGATTATGTGCTTACGTCGATTACCGGTTATCGGGATTGGCAGTATGATTGGTTGATTGACGTTGATGGTGTAGATACGCTTACACTTAATCAGGGTGGACCCTATGTGTCTAAACTATTAACACAAGAGCTACGAATTGCATCGCCGTCATCGGACTCTTTTGAGTATGTAGCGGGTTTGTATTATGCAAAAAATGAAAATACTCGTAGTTTTGATCGCGGCCCTTATTTCGCATTGTCAAGCTGGACAGGTACGGCGGATTCTGAATTAAGCGCTGTATTTGGACAGTCAAAAATTGGCCTGGCGGAAAATCTTGCACTGATTGCGGGTGTTCGAGTGCAAACCGAAGAAGTGAGTACTACTTTTAAGGATCACAGAGCCGGTAGATCCTGTTCGGATGGCTGCGCAGGCAGTGATGATGATAATGCTGTGACCGGCAAGCTGGCACTGCAGTATTTTATCAATGATGACGTTATGGTGTTTGGGGGCTGGGCTAGTGGTTATAAGGGTCAATCCTACGACATTACCAGTTCATTTACTCAGATCACCGCAAATAAGCCTGTTGCTTCTGAAGAGTCTGACGGCCTTGAGTTTGGTGTGAAAACCACACTGTTAGATGGCCGACTGCAGTTGAACGTGAATGGGTTCACAACTGAATATACGGATTTCCAGGCAACTAGTACGGTTTCTGATGCGCTGGGAAATTTGTCGTTCAAATTAAATAACGTGGGTAAACTTGAAACTAGGGGTATAGAAATCGACGGCATCGCCCTAATCAGTGACAACTTTATGGTCAGTTTTGGTGTGGCGGCGATTGATGCCAGTATCAAATCCTTTACAGGGGCCGACTGTTTCGCACACCAGGCTACTCTCGCGCCAGCGGGCTGTGTGGAGGTTGCTCCAGGTGTTAAAGCTCAAGATTTAAGCGGTAAGGAGCTGGCCAACTCGCCGGACCTAAAGGTTAATATCGGTGGCGATCTAACTGTACCAATGGAAGCCAGTTCGTTTGACGGTTTCGTCAATTTCTCATACCAGTGGCAAGATGAAGTCAATTTTGATTTATTGCAGTCTCCGCTCTCTGTTCAGGATGCCTATGGCATTTTTAACCTGAGTGTTGGTATTGCTGCCAAAGATGAAAGTTACCGGTTAACACTGTTTGCTAACAACTTGTTTGATCAGGATTTCGTTACAAGTATTGGAGGTTCGAACTTTTATACTAACCCGACCCAGGTGCAAATGGTTCCACGCGGTGCTGAGCGCTATTTAGGCTTACGACTGAAATATAATTTTTAGGTACGCGGTAACTGGTTAGCGCAACAAACGGCGCTAACCTAAAAATAGCCCTGTTTACTGGAGAGTTTTTCTAGCAAACAGGGCAACTTTTTAATCAATATTATTGATTCACTTTAACTCCCTTACAACTCAGAAAACCAGTCAGTGCACATCCTACTTCCCAAAGTAAAACAAGTATCTCAACAGACCAAAAATAGGCATAAAAGTATGCAACTACCAGACAGAAAAAGACTAGTCTCTTCGATCATCATCATTACCCTTGGCTTTACTTTGGCGGCCTGTGTTGGTGACAACAGTAATATCAAAACCAACGCTGACACTCCATGGATGAATACTGTCATGGAGCCCGACCTACGCGCGAAATCACTGATCAAGGCGATGACGCTACAGCAGAAGCAGCAGCAACTGGTGGGTAATACGCCAGAGGTGGTTCCGGAGCTACCACAATGTTTTGGCGCACGCCATGTAAGGGGCATAGCCGCGCTAAGCATACCGACGTTACGTATAACCAATGGCCCGGTGGGTATTGGTCAAAATGACTGCGTTGATTCCACCATCATTAACAGCTCTTCCCCGCGTTGGCATCCCTATACTCATGAGTCTTCTGCGAAGGCTACCGCACTACCGTCTTCGATGGCGGTAGCGGCATCCTTTGATCCTGCTGTCGCTATTGAGTTTGGAAATATTATCGGCGATGAGGCAAATGCATTGGCGTTGCATGTATACGAAGCCCCCGGTGTAAATCTGGCGCGGAATCCAGTGCTAGGACGTAATTTTGAATATAAAGGGGAGGATCCTTTTCTCGCGGGTACGATGGCGGTAGCTGAGACTCGGGCAGTTCAGGCCAAGGGTGTGATTGCGATGGCTAAACACTTTGCGGCTAACGAGCAGGAAACTAATCGCCGGAATATCACGGAAACCATCGATGAACAAGTCCTTCGAGAACTCTATCTATTGCCCTTTGAAATGGCCGTTAAGGACGGAGAGGTAGGATCTTTAATGTGTTCCTACAACGATATCAACGGTCATCAGGCCTGTGAGAATCATCATTTACTGACTGAAATTTTACGCAACGAATGGGGCTTCACCGGTTACGTTCAATCAGATTTTTTTGCGGTGAAAAGTACCGCAGCATCATTGCAGGCGGGTCTCGACCACCTCATGCCTATTCCCTCGCACTGGGCTCCGTACAAACTTGATGCAGCGATAGCCGCCGGCGAAATCAACGTGAAGACTATTGATACTGCACTGCAACGACGCTATACACAGATGTTTAAAATGGGAATTTTTGATCGACCGCTGGTGCAGACACCTATCGCCTTTGCCAGTGGCGGTAAAGCGGCACGCCGTATTGGCGTGCAATCTGCTGTACTCCTGCAAAATAATGGCGCCTTGCCGTTTTCCAGTCAGGTTCAAAATATCGTTGTGATTGGCAAGGCGAGCCAAGTCTACGCTCAGCAAGCTGTCGCAGGCGGAGTTATGGTAGGAAAGCCAATGGGCGCTGGGGGCGGGAGTTCAGATGTAGTGCCAAATTACACAGTGCCACCCGTTGATGGAATACGAAATGTTATTCGTAGCTTGGGCAATAGTTCTGCAAAAGTATCACTGGTTCTCGTAGATGACGACAATGGCAACTTATCCCTTGCACAAGCCGCCGCGCGTAATGCTGATGCGGTTGTAGTGATGGCAGGTACTATTTCAGAAGAGGGGGCAGACCGAGCAACCTTTGCAAATGAAAAAGGAGTCAATGCGGCGATTACAATTGGGGATGGCCTGGACTGGTATACGCCCGCACCAAATGTGATTACCTCAGTTGAGCGCACCGACGGGAAGGTACTGAATCCCGAGAAAAATAGCCAGACCATTACGATGATCAAAGGAATCATGGCCTCGGCTCCTAATATGGCAGCCAAGACCGCACTAGTACTCAAAGATAATGCAGGTATTGCTATACCTGAGGATGAGAAGATTCTGGGCGGCAGTGGACCTGCTATTCTTGAAGTTTGGTTTCCAGGTCAGGAAGACGGCAATATTGTGGCTGATATTTTGTTTGGCGTGCAAAACCCGTCTGCTAAATTACCGGTCACCTTTCCAATTGTCGGAAAAGGATTTCTCGATTATATCGCCAAAGATCCGACCTACTTCCCGGGCGTGCCAGTCGATGGTAAGGGGGCGGTCGAGTACAGAGAGAAGCTGAATATAGGCTATCGCTGGTACGATGCCAACGTAAGTGGAAAGTGCACGTTAGACAGTGATGGCATCAATCCTTGTGTGGCTTTCCCGTTTGGACATGGGCTTAGCTACACTAGCTTTGAAATATCGGCGCCGACAGTAACACGCAAAGGGGATCAGTATGAGGTCATTGTGAATGTCCAGAATGTGGGTGCAAGAGAGGGATCCGAAGTGGTGCAGATCTATCTTGGTATTCCAGCGGAGGGACAGCCGCCCAAGCGTCTGGTCGGGTTTAGTAAGGTAAGTCTAATTCAGGGAGCCTCGAAAGAGGTGAGGATTACTATCGATCCTGCGGCCAGTAATCACCCGCTGGGTGTGTATGATACTGTCACCAAACGTTTTGTCGATCCAGCCGGACGATATACGGTTTATGCCGGTAATTCGTCATCTTTGAGAGATCTAAAAACCACAAATTTTACTCTTTAACTTCTAAGGCTCTGTGGTCAATCGTTGTAGGATTGGCCACAGCTTTCACGCTTTTAAAGCGTTCCTCGGCAACCATGCAAGAGGCTGTAGCAAGCGTGTCGTTGGAACGTCATCAACTAGGCTTAAAGGCTTGCTCTAACGGTTCAATTGGGTAGCCCTGTGAGGAGTTTAGAGGGCGGGGGTTTGAGGTGTGACGAGGCATCTGATTAACTGGAACCTAATCGCGGTAGAGAAGGTCGCCGTGAAATTCACTATCACACATCGCGAGAAGAACTATGGGTAGAATAGCGGGCAAGGTCGCCATTGTAACCGGAGCAGCCAGTGGCATGGGACAGGCTGATGCAATATTACTTGCTGCACAGGGCGCCACTGTCGTGCTGGCGGACCTGAATGAGTCCGCCGGTCAGGCAGTTGTAAAAGAGATTGGTAAGGACGCTATTTTCATGCGGCTCGACGTTTCCGACGAGGAAAACTGGAAGAAGGTCATTGCTGCGACGCTCGAGACGTTTGGCCGGCTCGATATTTTGGTCAATAACGCCGGTATTATTGCCCTTGGTAGTATTGTTGACACCACGCTGGAATCTTGGCGCCTAATCAATTCGGTGAATAGTGACGGCGTATTTCTGGGCTGTAAACACGCTATTCCTGCCATGACGGCCTCCGGGGGTGGCTCCATTATCAACATGTCTTCGGTCGCAGCTATTCATGGCCAGTCGTTTGTTGCGGCTTATACCGCCAGCAAGGGCGCGGTGCGTGCGCTGACCAAGAATATCGCCATGTATTGTAAAGAACAGAAAAATGGTATTCGCTGCAACTCGATACACCCCGATGGCGTAAAGACTCCCATGGTGGTGAAGGTCGCTACAGGAAAGGAGACGGCGACGCAGGCCGATATTGATGCGCTCAGTGCATTTGGCAACATGTGCGACCCCGAGGATATTGCTAATCTGGTTCTATTTCTGGCCTCCGAGGAGTCCCGTTTTATCAACGGGGCAGAGATGTTGATAGACAATGCGGCGACTATCACGCCGCCAGTGGGTATTTAGCCAACGCGTTAGGAGAGCATCGTGGAAAAACTACTGTATCCCCTTTGTTCGTGACGTGTTTCTAGGGAAAATTGTCGTTGGAAACTGTGACAGCTTGCCCATTTTAAAATCCCACGATATATTAGGTTCGTTAAAGAATTTCCGATGACGGTCACGGGAAAAATCCGCAAGATTGAGATGCGTGAAACTATGTCCGCCGAACTAAAGGAAGTAGTAAGCTGAATAAATCAACGAGCGGGCTGCTGACTTATATTTTATGTCATTTCATGAAATCCGAATTCACTCACGCGTATTAGTAATACTACCTAACAGCAGGAGTCCCATCTGACAAAAAGGGGGGTACCCCCGGGGTGGGTTCGGCGTAACTGAGAATTGGGGTTTTTTTACAGGGCTTTTTGCTCATGAAAATAAAATGTGACGGTACTTTTGGCGGAAAGTATGAGCACCATTTAATCAGTGAGGGTGACACTTACAAAATTCGCCACAAGAAGGTCACGTTGATTAACTGCGATGCGCCGCAGAAAACGCTGACTGTGTATCTTTAATCCTGCCGCAATTAACGTCGAGTCAAGACAGGTCAGCTGAAGAGTTCAAACGCTAGCCTTTTCTCAGGCTATCTAATGTCTGAAGAAATAAATGTACTGTCTGAGGGAATTTGACTTAATGTCTAATTGTGATTTCTGTACCCATAAAACCACCTAAGATGGATGCCTTTGTCTCTATTTGGGACACATTATGGTTTGCACTAGAGTTACAACGTTTGTAACCCATAATAGCTAACATACTGATAATGAAAGGACAGTTTAAGTGATGACTTGGACCGCATGAGTACGCTGATTTACAAACGAGTTACAAACCTGCTAATAGCGCTTGTAACCTATTGTTTTTATTGCACTAAATCTAGCCCCACTATTGAGTGGGAATAATAGTACAGTGGGAACGAGAGATGATGTTAGAAAGACAGAAAATTGGGATTGCCAAAGCAAAGAGTTAAGGTAAATGCAAAGGTCGTGTTCCAACTGCGAGAAAGTTGGAGAAAGAAATACAGAGGCTCCACCTTGAAGGAATTAAACCCTCGGTTATCGCAAAGGAACTCAACATCGGTGTCGCATCAGTCTTCAGATACCGATGATTCATTTATCTGAAGAGTTAGTATCTCTTCAGTCCAGGCAGTTCCCGGATCGGATCCATAACAAAATCGATGAATGCACGAACTTTAGAAGGCAAGTGAGTCCTACTAGGGTAATACAGTCGCATCTCATCGGATTTTAGCTGCCAGTCTGGCAGTATGCGTACCACTTTCCCGGCATCAATCAAGTGCTTTATCGGACCCTCGGGCAGCATCGCTATTCCGAGTCCGGTGAGCATGCAGGATTGAATCGTCGATACATCATTGGCAGCATATCGAGCAATGATATCCACTTTTTTTTCCACTCCCCCACGACGCATACGCCAACGATTATTGTTCCAGGAGGTATATTCCAATAAATTGTGGTTTTGGAGATCGTCCGGGTGAGACGGCTCCCCGTGGAGTTCTACATATCGTCGACTAGCACAGATGACCCTAGACACACGTCCCACTGGTCGGGAAATATAAGTACTGCTCGCTGCAGGTCCGGAGAACAAGGCAAGGTCGAGATTCTCATGGAGAAGATTTACTGCCCCATCAGTGAGAATTAACTCAATATTCAGATTCGGATGATCCGAGAGAAACTGACTCACCAACTGAGGCATAACATAGACACCCACCATCGTTGGTGCACTGATACGCAAAGTACCGGAGGGATCCAACTGCAATCCGGAAATAACTTTCTCAGCCTCTCGTGCGTTGTTGACCACGAGACTACAGTGTTCGTAATATCTACGACCAGCCTCGGTGAGGGACATGGATCGGGTGTTGCGGTGTAGTAGCCGAGTCTCCAGTCGAGATTCCAGTAGTGCTATTTTGCGAGAAACATTGGATTTAGGTAGTCCCAGACGCCGCGCCGCAGATGTAAAATTGCCCGAGTCAACAACCTCAACGAAGATTGCGAGTTCATTTAAATTAATCATATATTGTTTCGTATATAGAACAGTGTTAGCAATATACACTATCTAGTTGATTAGATTAAACTAGATTAGACTTTATTGTCTCACGAGGACAGTCCAGGTCATCTTACGTCTGGGCGACAATAATGATCTCAACCAGATTCAAGTGCTGAAACAGGAGTTTGCGTTGGATGAGCGCACCTATTAAAGATCCAATGCACTCTTAAGGAGAGAAATTGTGAAGTTAGACATTAGTAAGCAGCTATCGAAACTAATGAGAGATAATAATTTATCTCAAAGCGCCCTGTCGAGAGCCACAGGGGTACCGCAGCCCACTATTAACCGCATTCTTAGTGAGGTGACTCGTGAGCCTAGAAGAGACTCAGTTGTTAGAATAGCTAATTTTTTCGGTATCACTCCAGAGTCACTTTATGAGTCTGGTGGTGCTAAAGCAGCCCGAACTCCTACAGCAGAGACAGTCGAAGAAATATACAAGCGGATAGCTATGTTAAGTATTACTGAGCGAGCTGAGCTGTTTGATCGAGTGTCGACTAACCTTAAGTAGAATACTCGTCGAGTGTGGTGATTAAGTTCACCCATTCGTCGTTTGGTAGTTCTGCTACAAACTCTCGGAAAACTTCTGAGAGAGGTTGCCAGCGATGTTGTTCGTAATTTTATAAAGACAGATTAGTTCGATGGAGCCGAGCTCTATCATCAAGCTCACCCTTGCTTCCCTATAGATTACTGGAGCGCGTTCTCAGCTGTATTATCTGGCAAAACCTGGTTTTGCGCTAAACGTTGCGGGTGTAACGGCTTCAATTTTAAATTCTTCTGTATAGCGTTTTGCGCTCATTTTTAGACACCTCTATAATGCGTTAATTGTAACGCTATTAAATGTCTAAAATACTAGGGGGTTGCCAGGTTGCGCTTACTGCGCTGTTTCTGCATTGTTGTGTTATCTTCTACTCACGCCAGACTGATTAAAAAAATAAATTTTAAATTATGAAACTTAAAGCTCTATTTCTTAGCACTATGATTCTTTCTATGAATCTTTTTTCACTCGAACAACAAAGTGAGAAATTAAGAATACTTGTTTATAACACTCACGGGCTTCCTGAAATATTTATAAGTGACAATCCGAAGAAGCGCTTTCCTGTCATCGGTAAAAAAACTCAAAACTTTAACATCTCCTTACTCCAAGAAGACTATTCGCATCATGAAGAGTTGTTATCTGGCTTAGCTAAAGAAAGCCTCGCTATTCGTGGTGGATTGGGTGGCCGTTTAATATGCCCCTTCTGCACTGGTTCAGGATTAACGTCTGTATTCAATCTACCTAAAAATTGGACCGTAGAAGTAGAAAATGAAACTTACGAAACTTGTTCGGGCTGGTTAAGAGGAGCCAATGATTGCTTTGCGTATAAAGGCTTTCAAATAATAAAAATAACTCTGCCAAGCAATAAAAGATTTTTCATAGTTAATACGCACATGGATGCAGGTAAAAGAAATTCCGATAGGGCATCTAGAAAGAGACAATTAGAGCAAATTATCTCAACTATAAAGCAAAGAACGACTACTGAAGCTTTAATTGTTGCTGGAGATCTTAATCTGAATTCTAAGAATCCTGGAGACGTAAAACTCTTAGAAAACTTCAAGGAAGAGCTGAGATTAACAGATTCTTTTACAGGGCATAAAATAAGTAAAAAGTGGACTATATTGGATTACATTTTATACAAGCAAGGTGAAGAGTTAGAGTTTAAGATTATTTCTGTAGGAGAAGACGAATCATTTGTCACAGAAGAAGGCCCTTTAAGTGACCATCCTGCTCTGATTATAGAAGTGTCAATTTAATGGGTGGATCTTTTAGTTAACAAGTGACGGCTACTCCCACTCCATAGGTAATACCCTCTGAAATCCTTTTTATAAAGGCATTTAAAAAAATTTGTATCTACTTTGTATTAATTTTTAGCTCTGGATAAGTTGGATCCCAATCCTGCAACCATGACCACTATTCTGCGGCAAAGATTTTTCTGCTCGATATGTTACGTGAGATTGGAGAGTAACTTCGTTTACAATAAGGCTTATGGGAAATTGAGTTGATCGTGAGACACACAGAAATCAACCGCAAATATTGTAAACTACTTGTAAGGTCAGTTTTGTTCCTCGCAAACTGTTGCTAAAAAAAGGGCTTGTAGAAGTGAAGCTATTGCATGGGAATAAAAAATGAATTACTTTCGCCCTGTTTACCCTTTCTTGCTGGGGTTGGGTTTTATTTTATGGTCTACAACGTTTTTTAAATTAGCCCTTCTAAACAGTTTGGGGCAGATTGCTCTGTTCACTGTAGTGGTATGTATACCAATCTGGCGTACTGGCCGTATGAGCTACGTAGATATTGGCTGGCCTTGGGGACTAGTCTTACTGGGTATCATCAGCTTTTGTTTTAGTGAAGGTTACTGGCTGCGGTCTCTTGTTGTTAGCAGTGTGGTTATTTTGATTGGGCTTCGCATGGGGTTAGGTGCTCTAAAAATGTGGCGCTTGGGTTTTTTGAAAAAAGAGTTCCCTCGATATCAATATCAACGCATAGTCTGGAAAGAAGAAGGCAAAAATAACACAGCATTAGCCCTGCAGATAGATGCTATTGCACAAGGTTTAGCGAATGCCTCATTTTTAGCCTTTCCTGTTTTTATTATTGCCTCAAATGGTGATCAAGAATTTTCGGCACTAGAAATAGTGGGGCTTGTTATTTGGATTCTGGCATTTTCGATGGAATCCATAGCTGATTTCCAGAAGGTTCGTTTTCTTAAAGAAATGAAAAGAGCAGGTAAGCATCGGCAAGTGTGCAATGTTGGCCTGTGGAAATACTGCCGGCACCCTAACTATTTTGCTGAGTGGATGGTGTGGAATGGCCTAGTAATCGCTGCTATTCCATCTTGGCTGTCACTTAAAGCTCTTGAAAGCGAGCCAGTATGGTTGTTACTAGGGATAGGGCTTTTGTTGGCCTCCAAATTTATGTACACCACCTTAGTTTATACAACAGGAGCGGTTCCTTCTGAATATTACTCAGTACAGAAAAGACCCGACTACAAAGACTATCAACAGCAGACAAATCGTTTTTTCCCGGGACCAAGAAGAAGTTGATAGCAATCCAGGTGAAAATGTTTTTGGGTTAGGGTATAAGTGTTGGGGTAGTACTCAGACAAAGTCGTCACTAAGTGGATATAAATTATGGAACCGAATTTTCATGCTTTACAGCTAATATCAGAGATTGCTTTAGGTATCGTTGGCTTTTCAGCAATATTAATTGGACTAAGCAGAACTACAGATGGATTTAGTGATCCTGATGATTTTCGGATTCAGCTTTTAACCTATTCTGCTTTTGGAGCTATGTTTGGCGGTATTCTCCCCTTCGCTATCTTTAATATTCAGAATTTGGAATTATCGTGGGTAATTATTTGTTGGGCTATATGCCTTTATTCAGTTGTAGGATTGTTAGTTTTTCCCAAAAAAATGCTTTCTTTACGAAAAGAAGGACATGAAAAAATTTTCCCTATTAAACTTTTTGTATTTCAAACAGGAATACTCTCAATAAACTTTATCCTCTCTGGATTAATGATCGTTGGTTATTTGACGGCGATTTCGAATATTTATATTGTTTGTTTAGTTCTATTTCTATTACAAAGCACCATGGCTTTTATAAGAACGATGTTTGTAAGGGTAAATTAAGCCGTACAACCTTCGAATAGGTGAGTCAAAGTAACTGGGAAATGAGAGAGTTAAAAATAATAACTTGCAACACTCTCAACACTCTCAACACTCTAGGATTCTTCTATGATGAAAATGGGGGGCCGGGTTACGCTGATATTATTAGATCTACTCCGCATGGGCGAGTCTCTTTTGGTCATTCTGAAGTAAAAGGTTACCAGCACTGGGGTGCAGCAGCGGCTAAAGGGCGGTAGATCAGGTTTATAATTATTTATAGGTACTTTTGTTCTGCAGCTGCTTATGGCGATGTCCTCTCAGATCAATCTGTTCTAATTGACGACCGAAGTCCCGCCATCGATTGGAATAATCTGTCCAGTAATAAAGGCACCTGCCTTTGATGCGAGCATAATGGCAACGCCTGCGATATCAGTCGCTTCGCCCCAGCGACGCATGGGGATGGTTTTCAACTCTTTCTCAAAGGCTTCCTGGTCACTACTCAAAAACTCAGTCATTTTTGAATAAAAGCGGCCAGGGGCAATGGCATTAACGCGAATGTGATCCTTGGCTAATTCAGTTGAGAGTATGCGGGTGACCTGGTGGATAGCTGTCTTGGACACGGCATAACTAAAGTTATCGAGAGCGTTGCCTACTATCCCAGCAATGGAACCAATATTGATAATGCTGGCGGTGTTGTCCGCAGTGGCGTTCTTTTTTAGCAATGGGGCCAGAGCTTGAATCAGGAAGAAGGGGCTTTTGACATTGACATTCATGGTCTTGTCCCAGCCTTTCTCTGGGAACTCACCGAAAGGTGCGCCCCAACCTGCACCGGCATTGTTTACTAACACATCAATATGTTGCTCACGGGATATTAATTCGGAAACAAGATGCTGCAAGCCATCAGAGGTCGTGATATCACCCGGAATGGCAATACATTCACCGTACTGATTGAGTTCTGCTGCGGCACTGATACAGGCTTCGGCTTTGCGAGCAGTGATATATACGCGTTTGGCCCCGGCTTCAAGAAAGCCTTGAGCCATGTATGAGCCCAGTCCACGGCTACCTCCGGTGACAACGCAGATTTTATCTTGCATAGAAAATAACGATTCGATCATCTCTCATTCCTTGTTCGGTTTTTAGTTAACTGTTGATATTTTAGCTCTTTGCTTCGGTGAATGACATCAACAAAAACTCCCCGACAAGAGCAGGAGTTTCTTCTCCTATAATGAGTTATAAGTTGGGAGCGGTATCGGCGAACGGAGGCCACTTACGAATTTTGGCTAAGAAACGACGAAGATTTTCCAGTCCCGAGATGTCGATTGTTGCTCTGTAAACACCCCAATCCAATAGGCATGCCAAGCGAATCTCGCCATCTGTGTACGGTTGGCTATTAGCTAGATTAAAATCATTCAGCCCTTGTATTCCAACACCGATTCTTTCTTGCTGGCGTTCAAAATATGTTTTTGGGCTGAACCCTATTACTGAGGAGCCGCTAGGGACCTCCGCCAAGTCGCTACTGTCATTGATGTTCATCAAATATACATTCACAGCGGTATCAAGCACCGATGTTGAAAGGGCGAATAACTCATGGTCCGCAATCGTATCTAAGAAGAGTTGACCCGCCTTTTCACGAACGTAGCGGACAATTACCGCTGAGTCAGTCAACGTAAGGTCTCCATCTTTTAGGAAGGGGACGCGTCTGGTTGGTGATTTAATGATCGTGTCAGGGGTAACCTGTTGTAGCTGCCAGTCCAAATTTGACTCTGCTAACGCTACCCGTGCATGCCTAACATACGGCGAGGAGCGCACTCCATAAAGTTTCATCATTAATCTGACCCGCCAATTGCAATTCGGTTTGATCGGCGGCCATAACCGCGCGGTGTTGCCACTGTTTTATACACGCTCGATAATGATCGCTGGTGCCATGCCGCCGCCGGCACACATGGTAATCAGGGCATACCGACCGCCAGAGCGTTCTAACTCGTCCAGCGCTGTCCCAATTAACATAGCTCCAGTTGCACCGATCGGGTGACCCAATGCCATAGCACCACCATTAATATTTACTTTTTCTCGGTCTAAATCTAGATCACGAATAAACTTTTCTGCGACCACAGCGAACGCTTCATTAATTTCCCATACATCAATGTCGTCTTTACTGAGATTGGCTTTTGCGAGAACCTTTTTTGCGGCTGGCACTGGCGCGTTTAGCATCAATGTCGGACAGTCACCTATATTGGCAGTCGCTACGATACGGGCTCGAGGCTTTAATCCGCTTTTTTCTGCATAGGATTTTGATGTCAATAAAACAGCACCCGCACCATCAACAACACCTGAGCTATTGCCAGCGTGATGCACATGATTCCACTGTGTTATTTCAGGATAGACTTTTTCTATGAGTTCGCCATAGGTTTGTCCAGTTTCGTCAAAGGGCATTACCCGCCATTGATCAAAAACGGTCTTTAATCCGGCGAGTGATTCTGTGCTAGTCCCTGGCCGAGGGAATTCTTCTCTGTCCAGTGCTATCGATCCATCTGCGTTATACACAGTAACGAGGGAGCCATCAAAGCGGTTTTCATTTATGGCCCGTTCGGCACGCTGCTGAGAGACGACCGCAAGTTGATCTAGACTGTTGCGATCAATACCTTCAAGAGTTGCAATAGCATCCGCACATATGCCTTGATTTGACTGTGGATGTTTTTCTCTCAAAGACAAGTTGCCGCGATCAAATAAGGGGTAGTTTTCACCTGAGTTTTTGATCGAGCCTGTATAGCTCATCATTTCAACACCGCCGCCGATAACCACGTCTTCCATACCCGACATAACTTGTGCCGCAGCTAGATTAATTGAGGTAATACCCGAACCACAAAAACGGTCGAGTGTGACGCCAGATGCTAGCGTGGAATATCCTGCATCCAGAGCAGCCATTCGTCCTATGTCAGAGCCTTGCTTGCCATTTTGATTGTTGCAGCCAAAGATAATATCATCGACTTCTTCAGTATTGAGGTTATTACGATCTGCGAGCGCTTTTAGCACGGTTGCCGCAAGCTGCTGGGGATGAATATGTGCCAGCGAACCTTTACCAATTTTTCCAACACCCCTAGGTGTGCGACAAGTGTCAATAATGTAAGCATCAGTCATGTTGTTATCCTATTAGTTTCAGCACGTTATACAGCATGCGGTCAGGCATGTCAGTTAGCATGATTGATAGGGCGTCATCGCTTGTGAGACCCTAACAGTTACAGTCAGAATTTGAGTTAGTACTTAGAGTTTGACGATCGCCGGATCGCCAGGCCGCCAATTTTTTGCGCTTTCTTTCCATGCATTAAAAATCTTTTCAGTACCCTCTGCACGCTCCAGTAACTCGATCATACAGCCAAGCGATTCGCTCGCATCTAGATAGGCAAAGCGCGGTCCGCCACCCGCCATTTGCCCTTGGTTAGCTACGACAAAGCCCTGATCCTTATAGTGTGTTAGATCCGCATCAATGTCGTCGGTCCAGTAACATAGATGATGGAATCCGGCAGACCCGGCCTCTATGGTGTCAAAGTAGGCGCAAGGGTAAATGCCAACAGGTTCAACGAGCTCAATTTGAACATCACCGGCATAGCCGATCGCTGTTCTCATGTGCAATTTTCCGGGTTTTCCACGATATTCAATCGTATCAAAGGCCGCAGGAGTGTACTCCGCAATATAAAACGGTCCAATATTCATTGCATCTGACCACTTTTTAGCAGCCTCTTCTACATCAGTGACTATCCAAGCATTTTGTATAGCAACGGTGTAAGTCGGTAATGTCATGGTTGGGATCTCATAAAGTATTAGTTTTTAATCTTGGCAAATGCAGTATAAGAGGCATCATTCGGGAGAGTTGCGCCGAGTGTGCGTGGATCATTATCGGCGACCGGTAGTGGGGCTGAGTCGGTAATCTTGTTCCAGTCAAAAGTGGCGAGTCGCAGACTAATCTTCCACTCTCCATTTCTTTTTTCCATCGTATCGACATAACGGCCCGCTACAATCACGTCTTTGGTGCCATCAGGTGTAGGTAAAAGGTGATAGGCATAAAAATAGCTTTCACAAACAGCAGAGTCGCCATTTACTTCGCTATTTTGAGTTGTTATTA
>Ga0257121_1000084_pt1 | contig 72986 bp, 83 predicted proteins | sample SI106_100metaG_FD_190180 | JGI IMG/M metagenome (GOLD analysis project Ga0257121, IMG submission 190180) | Marine microbial communities from Saanich Inlet, British Columbia, Canada - SI106_100 | ecosystem: Environmental > Aquatic > Marine > Inlet | place: Canada: British Columbia | collected...
AGCTGATGCTTTTTTGATAGGTTCAAGTATAATGAAAAGCGATAATATTGTAGAGCAGGTAAGGAAATTGGTGAACTCATATTGAAAAGTTGACTAAAGTTAGGATTTCATAAAATTACATTATTAACAATTTAGTAAAATATTCATAAAATAATTGTTCTGATTTTAAAAAAGACCTTTTCTTGTAAGATATGGAACAAATGGGTGGAGTGAGTTTTTTAGTTTCTCTTTGTAATACCACATTCCAGAACATTAAGATTTCATGAATTGGATTTAGATCAGCATTTTTGTACCTATTTCATACAGTGAATAATTCCGAGCTTCTAATATCATCAAATTATTGGTGGAAATTGACAGTGGTGGACATGAACTTTCAATATAGAGCCACACCATGTAAACACCCATACAAAAATCAAAACTACCGAAACAATCCAGATTAGAAATTTCCATTTGAAACTTAATTTTTTTAATTTATTCCACACTGTTTTCATCTAAAATCCATCCTCAAAACTACTTTGCTCTTTAGTTATAAATCTAATAACAAAAATTTAAAAAAAGAAAAAATGGAAAAATGATTCCATGTTAATGTCTCTCACTAGTGTATTGGCTACATAAAATTACTAGAAAGAGATTGATGTGCAATTATCTTCTTCCTTTAGTTTTAGCTGCTGCTTTTCTCTTTGGAGCTGCTTTTCTCTTTGGAGCTGCTTTTCTCTTTGGAGCTGCTTTTCTCTTTGGAGCTGCTTTTCTCTTTGGAGCTGCTTTTCTCTTTGGAGCTGCTTTTCTCTTTGGAGCTGCTTCAGCTTTGAGTTTTGCGTTTCTTTTTCTAGTTCTAGCTGCTTTTACAGCAGATGCACTTCTTTGAGCTTTGGTTTGTACCATTCTAAATCATCAAAAATATACTACCAGAAATATTAGATATGTGAACAGTTTTTATCTAAATGAGTAGCAGTTAGAATACAATTTTTCTAGTTGAGATCAGTTTTTCTACTAGTTCCAAATCAACCATGTATTGAAAATTGCTTTAATGTATAACAAAAATAAGATTGATCCTTCTGATGTCATCAATATTTCAAGCATTCCAACTCAAGAACATTATTCTTTAAAATCAATAGAAAAAGTTGCAAAGGCCTTAGAGAAAGGAGGACATACTGTAAAACTCATTGAGGCAAACATGCATGCAATTGATGAAATGCATGACTTTATGCCCAAAGTGATGGATGGAGAAAGACCAGGACTCGTCTTTAACATGGCATATGGTTTACAAGGTCACAACAGATACACCCACGTTCCTGCTTTGCTTGAAATGCTTGGTGTTCCATATCTTGGTTCAGGACCTGAGGCGCATGTCATAGTTCAAGATAAAATAATGACCAAGCTTGTTTTACAAAGAAACAACATTCCTACTCCTGGATTTTGGGTATTTTCAAGTCATGAAGATCAATTTGATGATTTAATTTTTCCAGTAATTGTAAAACCTAAAGCAGAATCCACATCAATGGGAATGAAAGTTGTTGATAATTGGGATGATTTGAGAGAAGCTGTTAAAGAAGAAGTTGAAAAATATCATCAAGATGCACTAGTTGAACAATTTATTTCAGGAAGAGAATTTGCAGTAGGATTACTTGGAAATGCTGACAGTGTTGAGGTTTTACCTATTGTGGAAATTGATTTGCAAGGAGATCCAGATAAAATTCAAACAACATCTGACAAATTAAAAAAATCTCTTAACAGAATATGTCCTGCAAAACTAACTAAAAAACAAGAAGAAGAAATGAAACAACTTTGCATTACATCTTACAAAAAACTTGGCATTCATGATTTTTGCAGAGTTGATTTTCGTATGGATAAAGATGGACACATGTATATTTTAGAATTAAATTCCATGGCAAGTCTTGGTACTACGGGTTCATTTGTATCTGCAGCAAAGATAGCTGGATACAATTATGAATCTCTTATCAACAAACTTCTTGATATTGCAGTGATAAGATACTTTGGAGAATCACCAACTCAGAATTTACAAATAGATGCTACTGAAAATATTCGTAGTCAACCATTAAGAGTTGCAGCAAGAAGCTATCTTCGAAGTCATCTACATAATAGTATTGATCTACTTCGAGAGATTTGTAAAATTAACACCAGTATAAGAAATATTGAAAATATCAATAGAATGGGTTCCATAATATCTAAACGATTAACTCATCTAGGTTTTTCTGAATACATTCATAAGCAATTTGACATAGGTGATGTTCGTTATTTTACTAATCATGATGGGAAAACAAATGATGTTCTTTTAATTTCTCATCTAGATACACCATATGCTGCTAGGGATTTTGTACAATTTAGAGAAGAGAAGACAAAATTACTTGGCTCAGGAATAGCTGAAAGTAAAGGTGGAATATCCGTAATGCTTTCTGCATTGCAGGCATTAAGATTTTCAAAGAAATTAAAAAAAATCAAATGTGGGATATTATTAACTACTGATGATAGTTTGGGAGGACAACATGCCAAACCTTTCATAGAATCTTATTCTAAAAATACAAAATATGTAATTGGATTAAAGTGGGGTGCACTTGATGGTGGAATAATTACTTCTGCATCCGGAAGAGATGAATTTAAAATAAATATTTCAAACATTGCAGAATCTACCAACCCTACAATTTCAGGACTAATTCCAACGGTTTGTAAAAAAATTATATCCATAAACAAACTGTCAAAAAAAGACAATGTTGTTAGGATAATGTCAATTGATGGTCAAACATCGTATGGGAACTCCCCTGATCATGCGTCAATTTCCATATACACGACATTCAAAAATAAATCTGATGCTAATGATATAGAACTACAAATAAAATCCATATTAAAAAAACAAGAGACGATGAAATTAGATATTGAAATATCTAAAGGAGTTCGTCGTGTTCCTTATCCAGAATCAACAAATTCAAAAAAATTATTTGTAATATTGCAAGAGATGGCAGATAGATTAGAAATTAAAATAAAATGCAATCACAGAGGCATGTCTTCTGATATTAGTCATGTTCCACAAGACATTCCATCTTTGGAGGGACTGGGTCCGTTAGGAGGCGAATTTCGTTCTCCAAATGAGCATATTCTAAAAAATAGTTTGATAGATAGGTCTCTTCTCTTGGCATTAACTATTAACAAATGTGGACATGAAGAAACATAAATTATTTAGAGGCCAGTAGAAATTACCACTCTTTTTTCAAGCTGGGATAAATTTTTCAAAAACACAACATTTTTCCCTCAGGAGTTCCTATCCTAACCATGAAATCCACTGTAAACAAGTGGGTTTTAGCTGGAATAGACGGGTCACACCCCCGGCATTACAGATTTTTTTGATATTAAGAAAATTTTGTGAATATGTATGGTGTTTCATTTGTTTGATTAAAGCTCCACGCCGTAGGTAAGGAATTTGATTGAATTACTTTAAGATTATTATCATCAATTAGTTTTTTCCACCCTCCATCTCTTGTATCATTAAAGGAATATTTTTCAGAATAGCTTCCAGTCAAAACCATACATGATTTTTCTTTTAGATTAGGATCTAAATTTGAAATAATTTTACTTGCCAATACATCACCTCCCATTTGAGGTAATCCGCCAATAAAGAATGCAGGTTGAGTTAGTTTGAGAATATTATAATCAAATTTTATTGCATCAGAACAAATTGGATTAAAATTTATCATTATTTTTTTTGAAATATGATTTTGTAAATCAACTAACATACTATCAATTTCAATTCCATATACATTCAATCCTAAAATTTTTCCACAGTATGCAATACGACCATCTCCTGAACCAATATCAAGTACTTCTTTGTAATTTAGAATTTTTGCCATAGATGCAATTATGTAAGCAGTTAACATCCATGTTGGAGAAAATGGTTGTGTACTAGATTCATGCCCAATACTGTTTAACCAATATTTGTTAATGTCACCTTCATATATCATACAATTTACATCGTTAATTTTTGTTTCAAATTTATCATAGTAAATAGAATTATTTTGTAAAAAAATATGAAGAGAGTCTAAATCATTTTGAGGAATGGGAAAATCATCAGATTCATTCAGTGGCATGATTTCCTGAACATGACTAGTTCCACAATAAACACGTCTGAATTCTTGTTTTAAATTTACAAGATTTTTAGAAATAGTTTCAATCATTCTTTAAACCGATTTCATATTGTTCAACAAATTCTTTTGTACTCATTAATTCACGTAATTTTTTGTATAGTAATGCCTCTTTTTCAATGATTTCTTTGGTTTTTTGTTCAGAATTTTGTCCAAGTAATTTGAGATTTTCTGTGGAATTTTGAATGGAATTTGTTAATTGTGTCATTATTTCAGGATGAAGAGATTTAGTGAAATTATCAACCAGGTATTTTTCAATTTCTTCTATTTTATCAAATAATTTTTTATGTTCAGATTTAGCAGATAGTCCAAAATCATTTTTGAGTTTTTTGGCTAGAGTTTGTACCATGATTGTCTGATAATATAGACCGATAATATCAGGCATATTTTTTTCATCAATTTTAGATATGACTTGAATAGTTTTCTGTAATTTTCCTAATTCAGAAGTGATAAGTTCAAATGAATTCTCAACGGATAAATCTGGAACCATATAGGAACATTATTTCATGTATTTTTATTTCATTCATACAATATTGATTTCATTGACTCTAATGGATTAAATAATTGAAAATTATGATTTTCATATGACGAAAAAAATTGCAATAATGAAAGGTGACGGAATTGGACCAGAGATTGTGGATGCAATGACTGGGATTTTAAAAGAATGTAATTTGCAGTCAGAAATGGTGTTTTGTGACGCAGGATCTGAACAATGGGAAAATAATGGTAAAAAAGATGAATCATACATTCCTGATTCAACTATGCAAACATTAGAGGAGGTTGATGCATGTTTCAAGGGACCAACCACAACCATACCAATACCAGGTGCTCCAAGAAGTGTTGCAGTAACTTTAAGACAAAAATTTGAATTATTTTCAAATATCAGACCAGTCAAAACTTTCAAAAGACTAACACCAAATCGAGATGTAAATTTTGTATGTTTTAGAGAGGCAACAGAAGGATTGTACACAGGAGTTGAAACACAACTTAATGAAGATACAGCAATTGCAATTAGAAAAATTTCAAGAAAAGGATGTGCAAGATTTATGGATTCAGCTCTTGATTGGGCAAAAAAATATGAGTTAAACAAAGTTGTAGCAATAACAAAACGTAATATTTTAAAAAAAACTGATGGTTTATTCTTTGAAGAAGTACAGAATTCATTAAAAAATTATCCAAATATGGAATTACAAGAAATTTACATCGACAATATGGCACAACAGTTAGTTATCAATCCAGAACAGTTTAACAATTCAGTTTTGGTAAGCACAAATTTATTCATGGATATAATTTCAGAACTTGCTTCAGGAATTGTAGGTTCCATTGGACTGATTTATTCATCCAATATGGGAAAAGATTATGCGATGTTTGAAGCAGCACATGGAAGTGCACCATCATTCAAAGGTCAGAATAAAGTTAATCCTACAGCCACAGTACTTGCAGGTGCATGGATGGCAGACTATTTAGGAGAAAGAGATATCAGAGATGCAATATTTGATGCAACTGAACAAATAATCAATGAAGGAAAATACGTTACATTTGATATTGGCGGAGATGCCACAACTACTCAAATGTCAGAACAGATTACAAATCTTGCAAAATCAAATTTACGAAAGTAAATGATTTACTTGTACAATGATTAGTTCTTCATAAAATAATTTTTTTTTATCTATAATTTTGGCCTCAAAATTTTTGGATTTTACAAAATCTACTAATCCCATGTAGTCGGATAGTGATGAGGTTACGAAAAGAAATTTTCCTTTTTGAGATAAATGGGGTAATGCAGAAGTTATGATTTTCACAGGTATTTCCAATCCATCTTTACCACCATCAGTTGCAACATCAATAATTTCATCGGTTGCAAGATATGGAAGATTACAAATTATTAAATCAAATTTTTGGTTTAAGGCATCAGCCGAGTTACAGCATATTACATTTTCAGTTTTGTAGTTTTGTTCAAGAAGTGTATTAAAACTAATATCGGTACCAACCACAAAGTTAAAAGTAGATTTTAAAATATCGGTGAGATATCCAGAACCACACCCAATATCTAATGCAGAATTTCCACTTAACCCCTTTAGCTGATCTTCAAGAAAAAAGGTATCTTCAGCAGGAAGATACTGTTCAGATTTTTCTAATTTTTTTTGCAAATTCGATAATTTCATTATTGTTCATTTCTTCTAGTCTCCGATTAGATTCTATTTCTATTCCTAATCGTTTCCCTATATTTTGAAGTTTTTTCCTTCTAAATGAGAAAATTAGATTTACAGAGTGGATTAGTTCTTTTGAAAATGTGTCTTTTCTTAAAAATGACATTACGGCAGAATCAATTTTTGGGTTTGGAGTGAAATTCTCTTTTCCAATCTTTTTTAAAATTTTCATCTCAAACCCTGATTGCGCTAAAACAGACACAGATTTTCGTTCTTGTTTTTCAGCCAATAGTTTTTTTGCAAAATCATATTGAACCATAACTATTCCATACGTGAATTTATTCATCAGCATCCATTGAATTGCTTTTTTACTTTCTGAATATGGCAAATTGGAAACAAAAATATCAAATTTTTCATTTTGTTTGAATCCATCACCGTGAATAATTTTAAGATTTTTAATTTTAGAAAATTTAATTAGTGTTTCCTCATAAAGCCGACGATCTTTTTCAACAGAAATTACATTTTTTGCGTCGTCACAAAGAAATGGAGTGAGAATTCCTTTGCCAATTCCAATTTCATATACAATGTCATTTTTAGATATTTTTGCTGAATTGACAATGAATTTTGCAATTAATTTAGAATTAAGAAAATTCTGCCCTAATTTTTTTCTAATACTCATTTTTTGACAAATAATCTAAATTGTGTTTCTCCAGATATTTCTTCAATAATTCTTTGAGATAAATGATTTACAGGATCTTTTATGCCTGCACGGGATTCAATATCATCATAGTTATCAAATTTCTTTTTATTAATTTCATTAATTATTACTTTAAGGTATGTCTTACCAATTCCAGGAATTAATTCAAGTGAATGTTTTCTAGGTGTTAATGGTTGTGCGTTGTTAATATAATTTACAAATCTTGATTCATTATTTGTAACAATTGTAGATACAACATTATTTAGCTCAGTTTGTGCGGAGTCAGTAATTTGTTCATAATCTAATTTTCCCAATACAGATTGAACTTTAGTTCTTCCTTCTTTACCGATGTAAATTTTTTCTCCAATTTCAAATTCAGATTCATCTAAGCCAAGAATTTCAAGTAATGTCAAACGTTCCTCACCTAATGCAGTTACAATAATTCCTTCCCGTCCACGTACAGTTTTTGATCTGCCTCTAGATGTAAAATCTAAAACATATGCATATTCCTCATATTTTCGTGATTGGGGTGTTCCCATTTCCAAAAAAAATCACCTAAGTATTTAGCTATTATCCTTGATAATTTTAAGAATTTTTTCTAAAGTTTCAGTAAGAATAAGTTTTTTCCAGCCAAAAGTAAATGAACGTAATTCAGACATTGTATTAGGACAAATGTTGATTAATTCAACAGCCTCTTCTTCAGTAATGTTACAATCTTTTACTAATTGCTGTTTCATTTTTTTTGCAGAGTCAGCCTCCAAAGTTGAAACTTTAGAAACATAATCAAAAGTCCATCTTTGTATTTGATCCATATTTTCAGGATCTTGATTTTTCAATAGTTCTTTTACTTCAGATAATGAAACTGCTACTTTCTTTTTTACTTCTTCCATTTTATACACCGAATGGTTTGATATGGTCTAATCTAGTGATTAAAGTTTTTGATTTTTCACCTAATTTTACATCTAAAATTACATGTCGTCTACCCACTTCAGTAACAAGTCCAACTTTACCATGATAACGTCTATGAGGTAATCCTTTGTGTTGTGTTGGATCGATTTGAACTAAAGCTCTATCACCAACATTATACTCTCTTAACATGAAAGATACGCCACGTGGACCTTTTTTTGTCATTACAGATCTAGATTTATGTTTAAATCCATGAGAACGACCAGATGTCTTTTTAGTTGCCATATTAAAAAAATTACTCGCGTTCCCTTATTTTAAGACTAGTATGGTATTTGGCAGAAAGTTGGAGATATAAAATGAAAAGGAGGGGATTAAGACTATTTCAAATCATTTGATTCAGAATCTATTGGTTCTGCGCTAATATCAGGAGTTTCTGTAACTTCTTCTTTAGGCTCAGAATCTATTGGTTCTGCGCTAATATCAGGAGTTTCTGTAACTTCTTCTTTAGGCTCAGAATCTATTGGTTCTGCGCTAATATCAGGAGTTTCTGTAACTTCTTCTTTAGGCTCAAATTTTTTGGCGGTCTTCTTTTTCTTTGTTGTAGCGTCTTCTGGATCAATTACACCTGCTTCACCTAATGCAAAGACTACATCCATTTCTGGGTGGTGTGGACTATCAACCATTCTTGCAATTCTCTTTTTACCTGATTTCTTAAAGTAAATTCGGTATGTACTTGTATGTGCAACCACATTACCACCAACAGGTCGTGTTGGATCACCAAAGAATTGGTCAGGAGAATGCATTACCTGATTTGTTGCAAGAGCAGCAACATTGTATGTTTCAGCCAACCTAACTAACAAATGAACAAATTTGTTTAGTTTTTGTTGACGTGTTGCTAGAGTACCTCTTCCAAGATATTCAGATCTAAATAGACCAACTGCTGAATCTGCTACAACTAATTTGATATTGTGTTCTCGTATCAAAGTACTGGCTTCTTCAAGAATAAGAATTTGGTGAGAGCTGTTATAGGCTCTTGCAACAATAATGTTGTCAAGTGCTTTTTCAGGATCCATTCCATTTGCTTGTGCAATTGAAACTATTCTTTCAGGTCTGAAAGTATTTTCACTATCGATGTATAGTACACCACCTTCAAGACCACCTTCTTGTTTGGGTTTTTGAACTTGTACACACATTGTGTGACAAAATTGTGTTTTACCACATCCAAATTCTCCATAGACCTCAGTTAATGCTTGAGTTTCTACTCCACCAGCAAATAGTGTATCCAGAGCTTCAGTTGCAGTGGTAATTTTACCAATGGACTGTCTCTTTTTGTATAACTCATTTGCACTAACAAAATCTTTCTGAATTAGTCCACCTTCAACTAAACCTTCTCTTGCTTTTTCGACAAGTTTTCCTGCAGTATCAATATCCATACTTGTGAGTTCGGCTATCTCTACAGGACCTCTGACTACTAGATCCATTATATTATGAATTCCAGCGTCATTGAGTTTTCTAGTTGTTACTGGACCAACACCGGCCAGACTTTCTAAAGTTATTTCTTCAGTCATACTGTAAGGTACGGTACCAGTACTTTATAACCATTTTGTTTTAAAAATTTTGAATTTGGAATCAATAAATCGATGTCTAACGACGTCTTCGTCTTTGTGCACTTGCTTTATTTTGACCTGGCATCTTTCCAACCAATCCTTTTTCTACTAAAACAAATCTTTTGTTGTAATTGCTTTTATTACGTAATTTTGAGTTTGTTCCTACGATCTTTCTTCCCTCTACTTTAGGAGTTTGACCTCGTACTTTACCTGCTTTTGTAAGTGAACCGTGTGTTGCCATACAATTATGCTAAAATTTAGGAATTTATGTATTTGGTAATTACCAATATTCGGCTTTAATTTTCTCTATAACACGCTCATGTTCTGGACCTTTTCGTCTAGCATAACGTTCCATGGCGCCTAATGGAACACCACCTAATGAACGGGCTAATCCATTGAATGCAGTAGCTTTTAGTTTTCCTGCTGCACCATGTTTTCCAGTTCGAGTCATGAATTTTTGAATTCCATATTTGAAATTATGTTGCCAAGTTTTGTACATGACGCCTAATTGAGTTGGGTCACCATCTTGACCCATATCATAAAATTCAGATTTTTCTAGCAATCCTATTGGAACAAATGTTAATGGAGTTGCAGTAAACATTGCTTCTGGTTGTTCTCTCTCTAATTCACTAATCAAACGAATTGTTTCCCATCCATCTTCTGGCTGTTCGTCATTATCTAGACCCATAATTAGAGTAAATGCAGGAATCCAATAATTTTCGTTAAGAGTTTTTACACCTTCTTTCACAACCCAGTGCCATTCATCAGGACTATAAGGTGCAAGTTTTCTATCAGCGTACTTTTCAATTAATCTTGTACTACCAGTTTCAAATCCACATTGAATTCCTGTTAGATTATCAGGACCAGCATTTGTGATTTTTGATAGACTTGGAAGAAGATATTCATCTGCAATTGCACCTGAAAGAGTTCCATGAGTTGGATTGGTGTGTTTAACACCAGTAGACATTATTGCTTTAAACAAATCTTCTAATGCATCTCTATTTGGTTCCATGTTTTTGGCAGTTCGTATATCCATTCCATAAACAAAAATATCATCACTGTGAATCCATGCTCTATCCATTCCACCTTTCTTAATATTCACCTCAATCTCTTTTTTCACTTTTTCAGGAGAATAGTATCTCAAAGAACGAAGTGTCACATCACAGAATTTACATCCACGACCACAGCCACGCATTACTTCAACCATCCCATGCATACTTGGTTCTACAATTTCTGGAATATCATCTAATTCAGGTCTATCCCAGAAATTAACAAATCGGCCATGATGTGTTTTATCACCACGTTTGAATTCTTTAATATCAACTTTGAAATCTTTCCTCTTTCTGAAAGGATCCATATTTTCAAATTGTCCATCTATTAAATAATCAAAAAATCTTCCAGCATGTCCATCTATTTCAGGAGCTATACCTCCTAATTCGCCTTCTAAAATTGCATAGAGTCCATATTCTTCAATTTTTTCGGGAGCATAGTTGTATTGCCATGTACCAGATGCACCAGCAATAACTTTGGCATGACTACCATTTTTTTTCTTTGCTGCATTAATTCTTCTATGTAATTCTGCATTGTAAAATTCATCATATGATGTTTGTTTTCGTCCAAAGGTAAAGGTCATTGTTACGGGACCCATACCAAGAGGATCCATTTCATAGGTTCCAACCACTTCTGTTTCAGGACCAATAAATTTCTCAATATGATTTGGATGGGCAATGACTACATCTTTTCGTGCATATCCATCACGCAGTAATCCAGCCTCAACTTTTCGTAATCCATATGGAGCATATTTTGCTACACCATTAATGTCAGGTGACCAATTACAAATAAAATCAAATAAGACTTTTGGAGTAACTTGATTTTTTAATATCTTATACCAGAAACTGTTTTTATCACGATTAGGATCAATTGCAGGAGCACAACCGAAGAAGGTTGCAAGAGAAATTCCTCTATAAGGAGACATCAAAGTTCTGTCTGCAGTTAAAACTATTTTTGGAGTTGCCATTTCTTACCTACTCGGCTTGAAAAATCATTTAGTTTAAACCTTGCTTGGATTCTATTGTCATATTTCTTCTAAAATACCAGATTTTGTTCTGTGAGAGTGACCAAATTCAGATTTGTTACATAAATGGTCACCGTCAAAAATAGTTCCATCGCGACATGCAAGATCATCATTTACACAACAACTTCCACATATACCAACACCACATTTCATCATCCGTTCTAAACTTGCTTGGACAAATATTCCTTTTTTTTGAGCCATTTGAACAGTTTTGTACATCATCAATTCAGGGCCACATGTGTATATGGCATCATAAGAATTTTTTTCTAAAAGTGTTTCCAAGACGTCAGTGACATAGCCCTTTTCACCATAACTACCATCTTCAGTAACAGGAATAATTTCATGAGGGTTATTTTGTAATAGTTTTTTTGCAGTTTCTTCAAAAAATACTTCATTTTTTGTTTGTGAGCCCAATAACACGGTTATGTGATTTGAGGGATTGGAGAATTTTATCAATCTCATTAAAGGAACCAATCCAGTTCCACCACCTATTAATAGAATTTTTCCATCTTTAATTTCAAAAGAATTTCCATATGGACCTCTCACACCTATTTGTTTACCAGGAGAAAGATTGTATAATGCAGTAGAAGAATCCCCACGTTTTCTAACGGTTAATGCCGCTTGATCATTTACATCAGATACCATAACACTCATTGGAAGTTCATTTACACCAGGTATCCAAATCATTGCAAATTGACCAGGTAAAACATTAGCAAGTATTGAGTCTTTGAAATATAATGTTCTAACCGTAGGAGTTTCATCTACAATTTTTTCTATAACACAAATGTGTGGATGGTTATTGTCTCTTTGCTCTTCCAATCATTTCACCTATTGTTGCATAACCTTTTCTTTCCATATAATTTTGAATACCTGAATTAATTTCACCAAATGTTTCAACCCAATGATCACCCATCACACTACCAAATTGTACTACAGATGCACCAGCCAAAATAAATTCAACTGCATCTTCCCAACTAGAAATTCCACCGCACCCCATAATTGGAATATCGAACTTTGATGCAATTTCATAAACACATCTTAAAGCAATCGGTTTGATTGGAGTACCAGACAAGCCACCTATTTTATTACTAAGAATTGGCATCTGAGTTTCAACATCAATAGCCATTGCTCTAACAGTATTGATTGCAGTGATTGCATCAACTCCAGAGGATACAGCTGCCTCAACAGTTTTAAGATAATCAGATTTTCCCAATCCAACTTTGGCAATAATTGGCACATCAGTCACAGATTTTACTCTTTTAATTATTTTGGAAACAAGTTCAATATCATCTCCAACTTCTAAACCAACTTTAGCGACATGGGGACATGAAAGATTTAGCTCATAAGCAGATACATTACATTTTTCAAATTTTTTCATCATATACTGAAAATCGTCTTCAACCGAACCAACTAAACTTACAATTATAGGAACATCGATATTTGATTCAATCATTTTAGCAAAAGTTTCTGCACCAGGATTTGATAAGCCAACTGCATTAATCCATCCTCCACCTTTAACACTGAAAATAGTTGGATTTGGATAACCGTCCCACGGCTCTTTACTTAGAGATTTAGTAACAACTGCACCAGCTCCTGCATTATGCAATCGTTTGAAAACATCAAGAGATATGCCTAGAATACCAGATGCAAGAACAGTCGGTTGTTCGAGTGTAAGAGAGCCAATATTTGTTGAAAGACTTGATTTCATTTGAAAAGAATTCGCACATTTGTCTTATAACAGTTGATTTACAATATGTAGATTTTTTAATGAGGATTTGATGGGATCAGTGTTATGCTATCGGTAATACTTACTGAATTAGGAATTGTTGTTTTTGAAGAGCAAAAATTTGTGAAATCGTTTCCATTTTCAGTGCCTGCAGAAGATTACGTTTTTGCAAAAAAAGGCAAATCAAGATTAAGTGAATTAGTAAGATTTTTGCATGAAGAAGGGTTTGATGTTCTCGTAAACGACATAGGATTACAAGATTTACTCAAGAAAAAATCAATAGAATCTCAAGTTATGAGTCAAGCAAAATTAGAAGATATTCAATTAACAAAACCACAAATTTTGGTTGATGCAGGATTGGCAAGTAACTATGATGATGCAATACAGAAACTTAGAGATTTTGCAATTCAGTTATCATCATCAAAAGTAACAGAAGTATCATCAAGTCCAGACTTACACATAATTCAATGTATCAATTCATTGGATGATACTGATAAAATAATCAATGGAATGAGTTCACGGTTAAGAGAATGGTATGGACTTCATTTTCCAGAGTTAGACAATATTATTGATAGTATTAACGGATATGCACAAATTGTTGTTGCAGGAAAAAGAGAGGGAATGTCTGATGACGTGTTTGTTGATGCAGGATTTCCAGATTCTAAAGTTCAAATGCTTTCACTTGTAAAACAAAAAAGTAGAGGCGGGGATATTACTGAAGAAAATCTACAGATTGTTCAAAATTTGGCTAAGAATATTTTGGCCTTGTTTGATTTAAGAAATGATTTAGAAAAACAAGTAGATGTACAAATGGAAAAAATTGCTCCAAACTTATCTGCAGTTTTAGGAACAACTGTAGGCGCAAGAATTTTAGCAAAAGCAGGAAGTCTTGCAAAAATGGGTACAATGCCTGCAAGTACAATTCAGGTATTAGGTGCAGAAAAAGCATTGTTTAGAGCATTGAAGACAGGTTCAAATCCACCAAAACATGGAATATTGTTCCAACATGCAGTCGTACATGCAGCTCCAAGATGGCAAAGAGGTAAAATTGCAAGAGCAATCGCAGCAAAAGCGGCAATTGCAGCAAGAGTTGATGTTCACGGTGCAGGATTAAACACAACATTACTAGAGAAATTAAATATCAGAGTTAAGGAAATTGAAGAAAAGAATTCAAAACCAGTTAAAAAACCTCAGCCGCAAGAATATCAACAAAGGGGAAATTTCCGTAAGAGTAAAGAATCTAAACAAAAGAGACGTGGAGATAGATTCAAAAACAGAAAGCGAAATAACTTTGAAAGAAGATAATAATTATTTCTGGTTTACACTAGATGGAGAGAAAAAGCTTTTCACAGAAAATTTTACACCTAAAAAACAAGTGTACAAAGAGAAATTAGTTATAAAAAATGGAATAGAGTATAGAAACTGGGAACCTTTTAGAAGTAAATTGGCAGCATGCATAATGAATGGCTTGCAAGAATTTCCATTCCATGATAAATCAAGCGTACTATATCTAGGAGTATCAACAGGTACAACAATAAGTCACATTTCAGACATAGTTGGTTCAAAGGGTATGATTTTTGGAGTTGAGCATTCAAGTCGAGTTGCAAGAGATTTTCTCGATAGAGTTGCAGTGTTTAGAAAAAATATTGTTCCAATAATTCAAGATGCAAAGAGACCAGATCAGTATTTTTCAGTTTTTACTAAAGTTGATGTCGTATATGTTGATATTGCACAACCAGAACAAACAAAAATTGCAATTGATAATTGCAAAATGTATCTTAAAAAAGGTGGGTTTCTATTTTTAGTGATTAAAACTAGAAGTATAGATGTTACAAAGGATCCAAATCAAATAATTAATCAAGAAATGAAAAAATTAGAAAATGATTTTAAAATATATGAAAAAATTGATTTGAGACCATTTGATAAAGATCATGCAATGGTTGTTGCAAAATCAATTAACTGAGACCAAGTATTTTTTGTACCGGTTTCCAACTTTTACGCACAGATGAAGGGAGTGGTTTTTTTGCTGAAACTAATTTTTTAACAAAATTTACACTTTTTTTATCTGAAGGATAACCACTTCCAAATTCATAATTCTTGTTTAAGCGTGTAATAGAACGATCTCGTGAAACCTTAGCAATTATCGAAGCAGCAGAAACAACAACAAATCTAGAATCTGCATGATGATATGATTTTACTTTTGATTTATTTGATAAATCAGATATTTCACGACCAAATCTAGTAGCATTTACATCACAAGAATCAACATACGATATTTCAGACTTAAGATAAATAATGACATCAGCCATTTTTTTTGCTTCAAGATGATTCAGATTATGTTTGAAAACGTGCGCGTCTATAGTTTTTGGAGGGATTCGAATTACATGGTAATCATCGACAAGTTTTATAATTTCTTTATACAGAAAATCACGTTTTTTAGGGCTAAGTTTTTTTGAATCACGAACACCAAGTTTACGAAGTTTATTGATATTTTTTTTCTCAATACTAATTCCAGCAATAACCATAGGTCCAATCATAGATCCTCTACCAGCATCATCTACACCACATATTTTCATAAATTTTGATTTGTATAGACGTATTAGAATATAGGGGATTTGATTTCATAGACGACAAGAATGAATGAAGAAATTATTGAAATCATGGAAGGAAGTACAAAATTACTTGTTCCCAAAGGATCTATGACAGAAAAAGTTCCACCAAAAGAACCTGCATTTTTTAATCCTCGTGCAAATTTGAGCAGAGATTTATCAATAATTGCATGTTCAGCATTTTGGAAAGATTATAAATTTCCAAAAATTTTCTTTGATGGATTATCAGGATTAGGTGCTAGAGGATTAAGAATTGCAAATGAGGTAGACCAAGTTGAAAAAGTGATTGTAAATGATGTTAATCCTAATGCGCTTGAAATTGCGTTAAAATCAGCAAAAATAAACAATTTAGAAAATTTTGAGATTTCTGAAAATGAAACATGTAGATTTCTCAGTTCACATTCAAGAATGAATGAACGTGCTTCGATTGTAGATATAGATCCGTTTGGATCACCATCAAAATACATTGATTGTGCCATTAGGGCAACTATGCATAGTGGGATGTTAGCACTTACTGCAACTGATCTTCAAGTTTTACATGGTTTATTCAATAAAGCTGCCAAGAGAAGATATTACGGAACACCAGTTAAAACTGAATTTAGTAATGAGATTGCAATTAGACTAATTTTAGGATGTGTAAGTTTTGTTGCAGGAAGATTAGATATTTCATTTCAGCCTTTGTTTGTTGATCATGATATGCATTACTATAGAACATACATGAAGATTTTCAATACACCTGAGAAAGAGGAAAAAATTGGTTACATAATCTTTTGTAGAAATTGTAAAGACCGTCACACACAAACAATAAGACAAAATGAATGTAGAAAATGCGGTCATGAAACTGAAATAGCAGGTCCATTATGGATAGGAAAATTATTTGAAAAAGAATTTGTACAAAAAATGAAAGATGTGAAAAATAATCTCATAGTGAGTAAAAGATGTGAAAGAATTATCGAAAGATCAGAAGCAGAAGCAGAACTTCCAGCAACATATTACACATTAGATGAAATTGCATCAATGATAAAATCAGCACCGTTGAAATTGAAGGATGCTGTTGAAAGGCTTAGGTCACAAGGATACAAAGCATCAATGACATCATTAAATCCAGGTGGATTTAGGACAGACTGTGAAATTGATAAAATTACTCAGATTTTTCAGGATTAACATATCCCATACAAATACAATATAATTCACTACTAGATTTTCTACTTGCTTTTGGTTTTAGTAATTTAGTTTTAATGAATTTTTTTCGGATAAACTCGTAAAATTCAGCAGAGTATTCACCATCAAATACCTTAAACAATGCATTCCCCTTATTAGATAATGTTTTTTCCATTAATTTTTCTGCAGTATAATTAAGAGATATTTGTATAGCATGATCTACAGACCAATTTCCAGATACATTTGGAGATAAATCACAAATAACAGAATCAACTTTTTTATTGAAAAATGATATGATTTGTTCAATTATTTCTGGATCTTCAATGTCTCCACGTATTATTTCAACACCTGGAAGTTCCTCAACAAATGATAGATCAATTCCCAAAACTTTACCTTGATTTCCTGCAACTTGGTGAGCCACTTGTGACCACCCACCAGGAGCACACCCCAAATCTAAAACATATGAACCAGGACCAATAATACGATATGATTTATTGATCTCTTTTAATTTGTAAGATGCTCTACTGCGATAACCTTGTTCATGGGCAAGTCGCCGATAATGATCTTTTTTTGCATCGATTAGTTTCATTTCTTTTTCTTAGATAAATCAACAGCAACCCAATCTTCTATAAGTTGACAGTGAAGAGGACTAGGTTCAGGATATGCATTTTCAAAGTCACATTTTTGTTCAACAGGACAAGTTAAACATGGGGAATTTACTAGAGATTCAAGTTTGATTGGGGCTTGTTCAATAATTAATTTGTAAGTCCATCTTCCTTTCTGTAATAATTTTTCACGAGAAATTAAACCACGTCTTTCTAATCTAAGTGCAAGTCTAGAACCATCTTTAGTGTTAAGTTTTAATTTTTTCCATAACTCACTTTGTAGTACACCATTATCTTCAAATTCAGCAATTATTTCACAAACTTTGTTTGTGAGTTTATCCATATCCATTTTTTCAATTTGGAAATTTCGTATTTGTTCATCAGAAAATTCTTCCTCCAAATCATCCTCAGGAGTTCGTTCTGCAGCCTCTTTTGCAGCTTTCGCTTCAGCTTCTTCTTTTTCTTTTGCAGCTTTTGCATCTTTTTTTGCCTGTGCTATTTCTGCTTTTGTTAGTTTTTTTGGTTTTTCTACTTTAGGTTTAGCTGCTTTCTTTTTTGGTTTTTCTACTTTAGGTTTAGCTTCTTTCTTTTTTGGTTTTTCTACTCTAGGTTTAGCTGCTTTCTTTTTTGGTTTTTCTACTTTAGGTTTAGCTGCTTTCTTTTTTGGTTTTTCTTCTTTAGATTTAGCTGCTTTCTTTTTTGATTTTTCTTCTTTAGATTTAGCTGCTTTCTTTTTTGATTTTTTCTGATTTTCCAATTGTACTCTTAATTCAGCTAATTCTTTTTTTATTTGATTTGCTGTTTCAGGATCAATTTCTTTTTTTACCATTTCATTTTTCACCTATCAACCTAGTTTACACGTAACGTTTCAGTCATACTAATATTCTTAGAATATTTTTCATTAAAGATTTCAACATAAATTTCATAAATTCCAGGTTCAGTAATTAATTCGGAATAAATATCATCAACAGGTAAAGTGTCATTATTTTGAATGAAACATTGTTTCAAATATCCACTCTGAGTTAAAACCTGTTTTTCAGAGGAAGATACATCATAAATTGTGATATAAAGATCACCACAATTAAAATCCGAATTTGAAAAATTTACACTGAATTCAATACTAGAGTTTTGTGAGATTTCATCATTAAATCCAACTAAACTTATTCCACTTTTTGAACTAGACGTGTATCCATCACCACCAAATTGTAAAAAATTTAATTCTCGATCTGGACTGCTTAATGTTTCAGCCATAACTGCAGTACCCAAGGATACGGAAAGTACGATTGGAAGTATGTAGATTACAAAGGCAGAAGGTTTAACCAAGATATTTCAAGTTCAATTTCCACGTATATCAAATTTGTTATATTTTTTCATATCAATTATGTTTATTTTAAGAGTGGATTTTTAGGAATTATGAGAAAAAAAGAATGTAAAGATGGCAAATGTAAGGTCAACATTCCAGACTTAAGCGTGAATGATGGTTCAGAAAAGAAAGTGGACAAAAAGGATTCGTCAAAACGTCTAAGATAATTTGGTCATTTGAGTTAAATTCTAGAAAACGATAATTTTTTCGTGCGATTAAGGAAGTTTAGAGCTCGTGCCTATCGTTGTATTCACGATTCAGGCGAAATTAGGGTGGGGGATCTTGCAGCTTTTGTTGGACGAAATGAGAGCGGTAAAACGACAATTTTACAAGCATTGACTTTACTTAACAAGGATCAGACAATCTCCGAACTTGACTTATGTGATGAAATGTCTGAAGACTTGAAACAAGAAGTTAGATTAGCTGAAGGAGAATTTGAATTAAATCAAAATGAAATAGGACTCATCAAAGAAACATTTCCTTCAATTCCAGAAATAAAGAAAATTAAGATTTTTAGAACTAACAAGAATCCAATTCCAGAATATGATTTTGGGGATGTTGAAATTAGTGAAGCAGAAAATAGTGGATTAAATTCATGGGAAAATTTTAGAGAGAAATTTCTTTCATTTTTAGATACTATACCAAATCATGTGCAAATAAAACTAGATACAGGATTTTTTCAAGGTCAAGCTCCAGAAACTGAAGAGATGTTTAGAAATGAGATGGCCGAATTTGGGAATAATTTACAGGTGCTGGCAGCTGATGAACCACAAGTTATTGAAGAATGGAATAAAATTTCAGAAGCAAATGATTCTAATTTCCAAAGTTTACTTGTAGGTACTACAGAAAAAATGGCATTAGAGAATTTTATAGACACTAATTTACATCCAAGGTTTGTATATTTTTCAGATTATAAAAAAATCATAGGAAATGTGAATTTGAATGAATATAGAAAAGAAAGATCATCATCACCAAGCATAGAATTTTCAGAAGATGAATTTGATAAAGCAGATACAGTAGATAATTTATTTTATCTTGCAGAATTAGATGTTGATGTATTAGAAGAGGCAAAAAATAGTCCATCACAATTAATCAAGTTACTCAATACATGTAGTAAAAGACTCACGGATAAACTAAATCCAGCTTGGAAAGGTGATCCAATACATGTTGAGTTAAGATTGAATCCAAATAATGTGATGAGTGTTGTCATATCAGATGTACATAAAGATGGTACAGTTACAAATACAGGATTACTAAATAGACGAGCTGAAGGATTTAAGTGGACATTTTCATTTATTGTTAATTTTGCGGCAGAAACTCAAAGAGCTGAATTGAAAGAAGCAATTTTACTTTTAGATGAACCTGCAAGAAACTTACACCCTACACAACAAAGAGGAATTTCAGATTTATTGAAAAGTTTGGCAGGTTCAAATCAAGTACTATACGCTACACATTCACCTTACATGATTTTTGATTATGCGCCAGGTAATCTTTTGGTGGTTGAACTAGATAAGAAAAAACATTTGAGTCGAATTTATTATGATTATTGGAATGCTGACGATTTAACATTGACACCAATTCTTTATGGTTTGTCAAGAGGATTAGTAGAATCAATTTTAGATAGACAGATAGGTTATAATTCCAGACCAGTGATTGTTGTAGAAACTATTTCTGATACCATGTATCTTAATGCATTTGATAAATTTTTAGAAGATCCAAATATCTCGATGAATCCTCTTAACATAGTAGCAGCGTATAACAAAAATTCAGTGTTGCCATTATCAATTTTTTATAGAAATCACGGATACAATACATTCGTACTACTAGACAATACAGAAGAATCTAAAGAAATTTCTGCTCAACTAATTGCCAATGAATTTTCAAAAACTCAAACAATTTTCTTTGAAGAAAAAACAAAAGCTCTCCAATCAATTGAAGATTATATGATTACAGAAGATTACCTTTATGCAGTAAATCAAACTTATGCAATTAAATTAAGAAAAGAAGGATATGTTAATTTAACAGAACAAGACATAGTGTCTAGAAATAAGAGAGGAATTATTGAAAGTCTTCATTCAATATGGAAAGAACATAGGGAAGATGGTTGGGAAGAATTTGATAGCGAAGAAGTGGCACGTTACATTTGTGAGAAAATTGCAATAGAAGAAGCTGATTTTCTTTCAGATAAGACTAAAGACAAATTTAGATCATTATACAGATTAATTGCTGAGAGAATTAGACAACAACAAAATTTAATGGCAAATCAAAATTCAGATAAGAAAAAGATGAGTGTTTAGAAAGAGTCACCATCTTCAAGATAGTTCTTTTTTGGTTTTCGAGGTCGAGTTTTTAGTAATTTGGCACCGAAAATGATGATAGGAATGGAGACTCCCATGAAAATTATAGGCGTCATCTCAACAGAAGAATCTACAAGACTAGGTTTTATAGCTTCAATCATAGTAGATGCATAAGCCATTCCAAGTAATACAATTATTCCACTAAGAACGATTATCATTCCATTGAATCTAGAACCATAACGTTTTGATAAATGAAATGAAACACCCATCATTATTGTAGCAGGCGCTATGCTAAGTGAGATAAATTGATATAATTTTGGACCTGCTTCAAAACCAAATGAATCATTATCTGAAGGATCAATCATAAAATTAAATAAAGTAAAAACTTCTGCTACAAAGAAAATAGATAATACTAATCCAGCGATTGCCATGTATTTTTCTAATGCCATAATAACAAATTTTTTTTTGATGTAATAAACTATAACATGTTTTTAGACAATACCCACTAGTGCAGAAAGTTCTTTTCTGCATGCAGCACCAAGTTCTGCTGCAGCTTTTTCAGGAGTTAATTCATTTAGAAATATTCCAAATCCAAGTTCTAAACCAGACCATGGGGCGGTTTGAGGATATACCTCCACATGCCAATGAATTTGTTTACTATTTTTCTTTTCAGGAGATAGATGAAATGCAACATTAAATGAAACATCTTTTATTGAATTCGATAATCCTCCAAGAGTTGCTCTGAGAATTAAAGCCAGATCATTAATCTCTTTTTGAGATATTTTGGAAAAACTGGTAGCATGTTTTTTTGGACATATCCAAAATTCATACGGATGGGATGGTGCCCATGGAGATAATGCAATGAATCCTTCAGTCTGAAGTATTTGACGAGGACCTCCAGCTTCAGAAGTTACAAGTTGACTCATTGGATAAACACCTTTTTCATTTAAAATTCTATGTGATGAATTTGCCTCTTCTTCAATTTTTGGAGGTATAGTTGAAAATGATATCATGTGTAGATGTGGATGTGGTATTTTGGTGCCAGAAGCTTTACCACTATCACCATAAATTGCAACATATGCGACACCCTTTTGAGTATAAAGCCATCGAAGTCTATCTTGAACCACGGATAAAACATAGCCCCATTGTTCTACATCAATTGTTGCCAGACTTTTAGTTTCATCAGGTGAAGCAATTATGTTATAATGATAACCATATGATGGTTCACTGTATAATGGATGATCGGAATATGTATTTTCAGTTTCAATGTCTACTGCAGGATTAATTGCAGGTACAACTCTAACAGCCCAGTTTTTAACAGAATCAGTATCATCTTCATCTTGTAATCTTTGAAGCATTCCATCTTTTAGAACTAATGATAATACAGAAGGATTTGTCATTTTTTCATTTCCAGGTTTAAATGGATTTTTCTTTGATGTAGAAGGTTTAGTTTTTAATTCATTTACAATAACAAATCTTTCAGCCACATGATCTTTTCTTAAATTGCCCACTCAATAGTTACAAAAAAAATCATTAAAAAGTGTTGAAACGATCTATAGAAAAAATACTAGATCTTGAAGATTTAAAATGAACAGTATATTCTGAAAAACGTTGACTGATAATTCTCAGATCAAAATAATCTACGTTCTGCTAGACGGAGTAGGAGATCTACCACATCCAGATATAGAAAATATGACCCCTCTACAAGCTGCAAAAACACCAAACATGAACAAACTAGCAAAAAATGGTAAGATGGGAGAAGTAATTTCAGTTGGAAAAGGAATTGCTCCAGAATCAGATATTGCGGTTTTCAATATGTTAGGATACAAATTTCATCATGCAGACTATGCAGGTAGAGGTGTAATTGAGGCAATAGGAACAGGAATTGATTTCAAAGATGGTGATTTAGCACTACGTGGAAATTTTTCAACATTAGATGAAAAAGATATCATCATAGATAGAAGAGCAGGACGTCATATTGAAAGAGAAGATGCAAAGGCCGTATCTGAAGAAATTGAACAAAAATTAAAATTTTCAAACCCACTTGCAACAGTAATTGTTTCACCAACTATTGGTCATAGAGTTATTGTTAGAATAAGAGATGAACATCCATTATCCCCAAACATTACAAATACAGATCCAGCTTATTCCAGAGTGGATGGAATGGGAGTCGCAAAGGCTGTAGGAGATTTTCTAAAAATTGAGAGGTGTTTACCGTTAGATGAAACAGATGCGTCCAAGTTATCTGCAAAATTAGTCAATGAATTTACTGAAAAATCATTAGAAATTCTAAAGGAGAGTGAAATAAATAAAAAAAGAAATTCACAAGGAAAAAAATTACTTAATAGTATTTTGTTACGAGATGCAGGAAACAAATATCCAAAAGTTGAAACAATAAATGCAAAATACTCTATGAATTTTTCATGTATTGTAGACATGCCAGTTGAAATTGGCATATCAAATGTTCTTGAAATGAAGGCATACAGTGCAGGAGGGTTAACTGATTATGAAGAAAAAGCAACAGTTGCAGCAAAATCTATGGAAACAGAGAATGCAATTTATGTTCATTTGAAGGGACCAGATGAATTTGGGCATGATGGAGATGCAATAGGAAAAATGAAAAATATTGAAGAGATTGATGAAAGATTTTTTGGTACACTTTTAAAAAATATTGATACCAACAAGGTGACGGTTATGATTTCAGCAGATCACTCAACCCCATGTATTAACAAAGGACATAGTGACGATCCAGTACCAGTTTTAATTTCAGGAGATAAAATTGTAAATGATGGGTCAGAAAGATTTACTGAAGAATTTGCCAAAAAAGGTGAAATCGGATTATTAGAAGGTGCACAAGTAGTAGATAAAGCAATAGAGATTATTAAATCAAAAAACTAGATACATCTTTTGAATTTATCATTTCAGTAATAATTTCTTTTATTTTATCAATGTCAATGTTATGATAATTACCATTTGAGTTTTCTAATTTTTCTAATGCGCGATTGAATATACTTATACAAATTGAATCTTCATCTTTTTGATAATGAACCAAACCAGCTGCAACTAAAATTAATCCTTGAACTAAAAATTTCTCATTACCATCACAATTTTTCCAAACACCTTCAAGAATTTCATGACATTCCCAAAATCTTTCATTATTGAAATAGTCTACACCTTCAGAAATTGCTTTTTCTTTTTCAACAATTTCTTCAATCACATGTTTTGCATGATCTAATGGGCCAATAGAGGATAATTTTTCAACTAATTCATCTAAATCGGATTCAGATATGGTAGTATCAAATTCAACATATTTTTTTGATACTCTACAATCACGTAAAGTTAGATTCATGCCAGATGCAATAATTCGAGATTTTCTTAAAATATCTTTTGCCATCTTGCGATTTAGTTCAGATGAGTTTTTGAGATGAAGCATATAACGTGCCATGACTATTGTTAATTAGAATTTCTTAAATTTCTTGTTAATTCATTGAAGATTTATAAGAACTATTCAGAGGTTTTGCTATATGTCAATGATTGAAACAGTGAGTGATGTTGAGAATTCATTCCTATCAAGAAGAGAAATTACTTGTAATTTTCAAGGTCTAGGAGGAAAGTTAAAGCGAAAAGAGGCAATTGAGATGATTACAAAAGAGTTCAACTTATCAAATAAGACAGTGATTGCAATTAATATGAAAAATCAAACAGGTAGACCAAATGTTACAGGAATGTTTTATGTTTATGAAAATGAAGAGTTAGCAAAAAAACAGGTTAATCCAACAATATTTGAAAGATTGGAAAGACAAGCGAAAAAAGATGCTGAAGCAGCACCTGCTGAAGAGAAAGCAGCTGAAGCAGCACCTGCTGAAGAGAAAGCAGCTGAAGCAGCACCTGCTGAAGAGAAAGCAGCACCTGCTGAAGAGAAAGCAGCTGAAGCAGCACCTGCTGAAGAGGAGAAGAAAGAATAATGCCTGTAGAGAAAAAAGGTCACAAAGGAGTTAGTCCTAAAGTTAGTCAATATTACAAAGTTGATAATGATAAAGTAACAAGAGAAAGAAAATCATGTGTAAGATGTGGAAAGGGTGTTTTCATGTCAGAACATAAGAATAGAAGAACTTGTGGCAAATGTGGCGATACCGAATTTATTTAGTAAAGTTTTTTCTTTCGAAGTTTAGAATTTTTTGTTTTAATTATCTCTAGCTGTTGTAATAATAATTCATTAAGTTTTATGTTTGATAGTTTAGTAGCATTCAATTTTACAGTATTAGTGTCTAGAGATATTTTGGATACAGGTAATTTTTTTTCAATCCATAATTTAAGAACTTTATCTTCCAACTTATGATCACGGAATCCAGAAGGGAATTTTTTTGTGATATGAGATATCAAAGTGTTATCATTGAAAACACTTCTAGGTTCAAGTAATCTAGTGTTATCAGAATAAATATTTTCAAATAAATTACTTGAAATTTCATCAGAAATTAATTCATTATTTGATAAACGTGTTATTAATTCAAGATAATGAAGAAATTCGTGTGCCAAAATTGCATGAATAGTTCCTTTTAGACCATAAGCAACTAGAGGAGCAGATACTTGAATTACAACATGAATTGAATTATCAATAATTAATGGAATAGTTCTAGCATACAAAATTCCTATATCAAGAGAATTTGTAGTTCCAGAAATAATAATTGATGGCTCTATGTAAACAATCGGATATTTGATTGAGGATGCTTTTTCAATTCTCTTAATTCCATTCGTTACTAGAGAAAATCTTTTTTGGATTAATTTGTAGGTAGGTTCAGGTATTATTCCATTTTCAAAAGATTGTGATATTTTTTGTAGTGGATTCATGTTTAAGATGAAAAAATTAGTATAAAAAAGCTTGATTTATTCAAACGATGATATTTTTGAAGTCAATTTTTCTACATTGGCAATTATTTCCTAACAATTGAGATATGTTAGGAGTTACATCAGAAGTTTGGATGAAAAGTTTGATAGGAATTCCACCATCTGCAAATAAGTCCAAACGGAAAGAGGTTTTTCCTAATTTTTTGTAATGTATCTGATAGATTTGTTTGTTTGAACTTTTCTTATCTTTTGAAGGATCATAAATTTTGGCATTGTGTAGGATATCTAATTTTTTTAAATGAGTTACCAAAATTGGTTTTTCAGTGTCAATAATTATCGAAACTTTAGATTTGAATGGGATAGAACCTTTAGGTTGTAATAATATTTTTTTTAGTTCAGATAACAAAATACCTTCTAAATTTGAAGATTTACGTAGTATTCTATTACGTTTTTTTGGATTTAGTATTTTTGCAAAAAATGGCCTTCCATTACCAAGAACTAAACTAGATTGATCTTCACCACCTATCCAATTAATTTTTACTTGATTTCCCTCAAATTTTTTTATTAAGAAATTTGAAATTTTGCCTTCGATAGTTTCAATATTTTCTAAGCCTTTAAAATTACAATTATGGCAACCAACACCATTGCAACTTTTGCACAACATCTGTTTTTGAGGAAGTTTTCTAATTTTCTTATTATATCGTCCATATACAAAAATAGGTTTTGTCCGGATAGTTGAAGATTCATCCTTGAAATTTACTTGTATAAACAGATCAGGGTCATTCATAATTCGTTTAGATTTTGTTGTTCGAGATATTTTTTTTGCCATTTCTGTAGAAATTCCAAATTTGATATTTTCAATTCCTTTAATTTTAAATTTTGATTTAATAAGATCATCTCGTTCTAGAAATGAATTTTTTAGAATTAAACCAAGATTGAAGGTTTTAAAATCAAGATTATTTAATTTTTCGAAAATGTTTGATAACATTGAATCAAGATTTTCGAAAATATTTTTACATACATAACATTTTGCATTAGATGATTTACCAAACTTTTTGAGATATTTTTTTCCAAGTAATTTTGATGGAGATTTTCCAAGTAATTTTGAAATCAAACGACCAACACAATATTCACAAAGGTCATAATTTTTTAAAATTCTAGAAATTTCAACAGATTCTGATTTCACATAGTTAGATAGATTATTGAATTAATGAGTATTTGTCACACAGATTAGCATTAAATATGAGATTTTTTAAAGAGGTTTTAATGGAGTATGTGACAAAATATCCAAAAACTGTTTCACTTGAAGGCGATGAAAATAATGAAATTCATGTTGATAAAATGACAGGAGTAGAGGAATTACATTTGATTGTTAAAGAGAGTGCAGAAAAAATGAGGAAGATTCTATTTAATGAAGGATTTACCACAGTGAAATTTGAACATAAACAACCACTTCAAATTGGTGACGGATTATCATTGAAATTAAAAAAACCATGGGAAATGCATGTTAGATTATTTTCTAACACAGAAGACAGCATTTCAATTCAAGGTGAAGTTGAAATATCAAGAGATTATTTACAACATTTGTTCAGTCAACGTACCGCAGTTATCTATGAGATTGAAACCATCTTAAAGAAAAATGGAATAAGTTATGATATTTTGAATAAAAGAATCAGCAAATATGTAAACAAAGTTTTAGATGAATACAAAATAAAACTAGTTACTCCAGATATTCCAGTTTTTGCATGGAAACCAATGTTATTTATGATTGGAACCGTAGGCGCAATGTATTTGTGGAAATATTTGCACACACTTTGAAGCTTTAATTATTAATTAGAAGAATAAACTTCGTGTCAAATGAAATAAAACCATTATTCATGAAGCATTATGGTATTTCCCCATGGGAGATTAATGTAATTACAAGCATATTAGATAAAAGATTTCAGACGGAAGATGAAGAAATTGAAAATACATATGAAGATAAATTTGTCAGTCATCTAAAGATATCTTTTCCATATTCATTCAATGATGAATTTTTTAAATGGTTTGATTATAAAGAATGGGACAGACTAAAAGGAGTTTTCAAGGAAATGAAACGGAGAAGAGGTGATGGAAAAGCAATAAGAATTGAATTAAATTTTTCAGGAGAACCAGATATTAATTTCATTCTTCAATCAGATCAAAGTCAATGGTTTAAAATGGAAGTTGAAAAAATAGATTTTGTTGTAGAGTTATTACCATATCATCTCGATAAAGATAAAATTCCAAAAAATGTAAAAAGTGTAATTTATAATTTTGATCAAGAAGCAGCTAGATGGAAAATACGTACTGCATTTGCAGATGGAAAAAAATTTATGAATTCGGAAAATGGATGGAAATTAATTACTTAATATCTTTTTCAAGTGGTTCAACTAACTCATGTAATTCTTTATATTTTGATTCTATAAAATTAAGGGATTCATCTAACTTCTTAGATTTTCCATATTTGTAACGAACTAATTCACGATGATGCCAAAAAAATTTTCCTTCATCTACAGAGATGGTTGTGAAATAATCAGTTCCTTTTAGATTGTCAGGTAATTTCATTTGATAAGGAAAAAGAAATTCAGTGATGAACCATTCATCACCATCAGGATAATCATTACCAGTTTCGACATCAAAGAAAATATGAAGCAAATTAGATTGCATCAAACCATCAGTAGGAATTTCTGGATGTTTGACATTTGATTTTTTGAAATCAAGATTTGTCAATTCAGGAATAAAAAATTCATTAATAATTGATTTTCTAAATATCCTATTTACGTCTGTTATATTCAATAGTTGTAAAATAGAAAAAACTGTCTAATAATCATTTGTCAATAGGATTAAACTTTGTATGAATCAAGAATTTGATCAATTTTTGTTATAGGAACGTTATTTTTTGAGATATTTTGTAATGCCGAAGGATTCTCTATATAATTTGGAATTTTATCAGTTAATCGTCTAGTATAGGGAGTGATTAATTCATTTTTATAAAATATTCCAGTTGGAATTTTAGTATCCCATTCAAGGGATCTCACAATAGCTTGTGTTTTTTTCTGATTTAATTCAGTTTCATCACTATAGTGAACAACAGGATCATAATCAGTATCTTCTAATTTGTAAATACGAGGCATAGCCTTTTTGGTTGTTTCATCAATTCTATCGACACCGCTAAACCAATCTTTTGTGTTGATATCATTGTACGTTGGGCAAGGTTGTAAAACATCTACAAATGCCAAACCTTTATGATTAACTGCAGCAATTATTAGATCTTTTAATTGACGAATATCATATGAATATCCACGAGCTGCAAATGTAAATCCACTAGCAATTGCAAGTCCAATTGGATTTACATTATAATTTGTATTTGGTGTAGGTAATGATTTTGTTTTTTCACCTAATTTTAGAGTAGGTGATGCCTGACCTTTAGTTAACCCATATACTGCATTATCAAAAATTATGTATGTCATATCCACATTACGTCTACCAGCTGCAACAAAATGACCTGCACCGATTCCAAGACCGTCACCGTCACCTCCAACAGCTATAATTTTTAAATTTGGATTTGAAATTTTTGCACCTTGTGCAAAAGTCAAAACACGTCCATGCAAAGTATGAACACCAAATACATTAATGAAATGAGATGTTTTTCCTGAACATCCAATACCAGAGAATATTGCAGTTTGATGTCTAGGAATTTCCATTTCTGCCAATGCCATTTGAATTGAATTTACAATTCCAAAATCACCACATCCAGGACACCAATCATTATGAACATCTGTTTTGTAGTCACCTATCTTAAGCGCCATATGTCAAAACCTCTCTTTTTTCTGCAGTTCCATTAACAATTTTTTTTAACGTATCGTATAATTCAGTACATGTCATTGGTCTTCCTGTGAATTTTAGAATATAATAATCAGGATCCTTTTCTAAATTTTGCCTAATTAATGATCCCAGTTGACCAGTGTAATTTGCTTCAATATCAATAATAGTTTTAGAATTAGAAAATAATTTTTTTAAGAGTTCTTTCGGGAATGGTTGTAAAAGTTTTACTTCAACAAATCCAATAGAGATACCTTCATTTTTCAGCATTTCTATAGCATCAAGAACTGGACCTTGAGTTGAACCCCAGGAAACAATACAGAAATCACCTTCAGAATGCTTTATGATTTGTTCAGATTCAGGAATTTTTTCAAGTATGTAATCTAGACGTGATTGTCTTTTATCCATCATCTGAATTCGATTTACTGGATCTTCAGATATGTGACCTTGTATGTCACTTTCATCACCAGTATTCCAAAATATTCCATTTTCTAAACCTAATTTTGATCTTGGAGATAATCCATCAATAGTATGTTCAAATCTTCTATAATTATCCGAAGATATTTCATCTAATAATTTACCTCTATCAATATTGACTTTAGTTTCATCAAATCTTTGACAAGTGGTTACAGAACTCGCAATGAATTTATCCATCATATGGATTACAGGAACTTGGAAAACATCAGCATAGTTAAACACTTGAGTTGTATCATAGAAGCTATCTAAAACATTACCTGATGCATAAACAATTCTAGGAAATTCCCCAACACCCGAATTAATCGCACATAGTAAATCATCTTGACCATGACGTGTAGGTAAACCAGTCGACGGTCCACTTCTCTGATAAAATGTAATTACAACTGGAACTTCATTAATTCCTGCCCAACTCAGACATTCAATCATTAATACAAAACCAGGTCCAGATGTACAGGTAGCAGAACGTACACCAGTTAATGAGGAACCAATTGCCATACCTATTGCAGAAATTTCATCTTCAGTTTGAATAACAAGTGTTGAGCCAGGACGATCTTCATTTATTTCAAGTATTTCATTGGTTTCAAGAAAATTACTTTCATCAGTTGCAGGCGTAATTGGATAATATGATTGGAATCTACATCCAGCAATTATTTTTCCAAGTGCGGTTCCATAATATCCTTGAAGCAAAAGAGTATTTTCTTCAATTTCTTTTTCCTCAAATTTGAGCTCGATATTTTCAAATTTGGCAGTAGCATAATTGTAAGCAAAATTTGCTGCAGATACATTCATTTCAGCTATAGATTTTTTCTTTGAGAAAATTGAATTTACAGATTCAGTTAATTTTTCTGAAGGAATCATTAATAGTCCTAATGAAAGAGAAACACCCAAAACATTGAACATGCGACTCATATTTTTGATTCGTGGATTTTCTAATTTTTCAGATAATTCAGCCAATAAACTACGAAAAGAAACAGAGTGTATTGATGTACCATTTTCAGATGCTAGTTCCAATATTCCTTTAACGGTATCCTCTTTGTTTTTAGATTTCAGTAAATTCCCTAATCTTTCTTTAAAATCATTATCAAATGTAATAACATCTGAAACTTTTACATTTTCTAATGTTGAATCATAAATTATAATTCCATTTTCTAAGACATCATCCGCATGACGGAAAATAGTTTCAGCATCAAATGCAATCAACATATTTGTTCCTTTTATACTGGAACGAATTTGTTTTTCAGAAACTCTTACTGCAAAATAACTATGTTCACCTTTAATATTTGAATAATATTCACGTTTTCCAAATATTTGATACCCCATTTTTGAGAAAACTTGAGAGAAGATATTAGCGGCAGTTTCGACACCACTACCCTGTGGTCCACCAATCATCCATGTGAAATCAGTTACCATTTCATGCCCCCGTCGCTGCATCAAATAATGCACATTCACATTTGTCACGTTCTCCGCAATATGGACAAACACAGATACATTGTTCTATTGGCTTTTTACATTCAGAACAATTTAGTAAATCATCAGAAGAAGACAATACCTCTATTATGATTAAATATTATAAATGGTTTGACCAAACATTCAATGAAAAAACGTTTCAATGTGTTAGTTACAAGACGCCTACATAGATCTGCATTAGATGAATTAGAAAAGAGATGTAATGTTTTATTACATACAGGTAAAATTCCAATTCCAAAAAAAAATCTAATTAACAAAATTAAAGATATGGATGGCTTGATTTGTCACCCATATGATACAATAGATGAAGAAGTCATCATTAATGCAAAAAATCTCAAAGCGATTAGTACGTTCAGTGTAGGTTTTGACCACATCGATATAAATTTTGCAAAATCTCAAAAAATCAAAATCGGCTATACGCCAGAAGTTCTGACAAATGCAACAGCCGAGTTGACAATTGGATTAATTCTAGATGTTTTAAGAAGAATTTCTGAAGGAGATAGGATTGTTCGTAATAAAAAATGGAACCAAATCTTTGGTGCCTATGATTATACAGGCACAGAAGTTGCAGGTAAAACTATCGGGATTATAGGAATGGGAAGAATTGGAAAAGAAGTAGCAAAAAAAGCAAATGGTTTAGGTATGAATGTAATTTATCATAATAGAAGACCAGTATCAAAGAAAATAGAAAAGATGTTAAAAACAAAATATGTTTCAGAGAATACATTGTATAGAAAAAGTGATATAATTTCTTTACATGTTCCATACAATAATGATACACACCATTTAATGAATTCAAAAATTTTTAAAAAGATGAAAAAAACTTCTTTTTTGATAAATACATCCAGAGGAAAAATTATAAATGAAAAACAACTAGTGGTTGCTTTACAAAAAAAAGATATTCAAGGTGCAGGTATGGATGTTTATGAATCAGAACCAATTAAGAAAGATAGTTTATTGTTAAAACTAGAAAATGTTGTTTTAGCACCGCATGTTGGAAGCTCAACTAGAGAAACGAGACAAAAAATGTCAGACATTACAGTAAAAAATTTAATTTTAGCGTTAGAAAGAAAGAAATTACTTTATTCAGTTTAATCTAATTGAATTAATACATCATCAGGATTTCCTTTAACGCAATCAGTTCCAACAGCTTTAAGTTTTTGGAATTCAAGCGTTCCATCAGGTATTTTTCCTATTTTTTGTAGTTCACCAATTTTTACAGTTACAACACCCTTGTGTTTTTCACATGTAATTCCAACCATGTAAGAATCATCATTATGAACAATTTCTACAACATATTCTGGCGGATTTACACAATCATGCCCATTTTGTTTTACAGAACATCTGTCAGGAAACATAAAATTACCATTTTGAAGGAATATTAAATTCGTTCTATTATAGAATTAAAGTTCCATAATGAGTTTTTTTGAGAATTTGGAGATTTCAAAATTCCTTTATCCTGTAATTTTTTTATGACTAGTGCCGAATATGCGGGGGCTCCTGTTGCACCCGGCGAATTATAGTTCACAATATGAAATGAATTATGGCCCTCACGTTCCATTACATCAGAAATAAAAGTGCCATCCGGAGAAATAACGGGAGTACGTATTCCGGCAGTACCTTTTTTTGTGAAGTAATCGGGTTTTAATGATGGAATGAAATTCATAACACGTTGAACCATTGCATCTTTTGAAATTGAGCTTTTAAATTCATGAGCAATTAATGATAAGAAATCAGGATTAAGAAATAATTTTTTTGCACCGCCTGTTAAAATTTCACCTAGTTTTGAAATAGTTGTTGGTATATCAGTAACAAAACCATCATATGTTTCAGGCGTAGGTACAGGCACAGCATTTGGACCAATCTCAGTAGTGCCATTAGCACGTTTAATCCAATGAGGATCAAGGAAAGGAAATTCAGGATGTCGTGCAACAGAGTAAATGTTTGTTTTTACAATATCAGCATAATTACTATCAGCTATCCAGTATTCACCTCTAAAATGAAGATCAGAATATGATTGAAACAAGTCAAATTGTTTTGCAATATCAAGTGAATTTCCACCAGAACAATTAATGAGATAATTACATTCAATTGATGAACCATCTGTAAAATTTATTTGAATGGTATCACCATTAACAAGAAATGATTTTACATTTTTCTGAAAAAGAAATTCAGTTGAGTTTTGTACAGATATTTTTTGTACTTCCCGTGTGAGTTTAGAATAATCAGTGCATACATCAGTCTTACATAATAATCCAGAGTGACATTCAATATTTTTTTCTTTTTCTTTCAATTCATTTGAATCAAGTAATGATAAATTATTTTCAGAAACACCATTTTGTATTCCCCATTTTTGATATTTTTGCAGAGTTTTATATTGTATTTCATCTAAAGCGACTTCTATAGTTCCAATTTCATCCCAGGGAGACATTGTATTTTTTGCAAGTGTTTTCCACAAATCATGTGATATATGAGCAGATTTAGCAAAAATTCTTTTCTTTTCAGGATTTAGATAAAATGGAGTATGAACTACACCGGTATTTCTTCCACTAGTATGTTTTGCAACATTAGATTCTTTTTCAATAACGCATACACTAGAGTCATAAAGATTTGAAATCCAATATGAAATTGTTGTACCTAAAATCCCTCCACCTATAATTGCAATATCAAATTTTTTCACTAATACGGATAATATTCTCTTGAATTATAAATTAAAGATGGCGCCGAGAGAGAGATTTGAACTCTCGATCCCTTGCGAGAACGTGCTTTATGGTTAAATATTTCCAGGCACGCGCCCTACCAGGCTAGGCGACCTCGGCATTAGCTTTCGCTAAATAATAATTTGATAGTGATTATAAAAATGCATTATATGATTATTTGAAAACATGAATTATGACAATTTTTTCTATAATACTTCCATCAAGTGTGATAGCTTTTGATGTGATTTTGTATGTACCTTCCAATATATGATCACCATTATTTTTTATTTGATCCCAAACAAAAGATACTTCCTCATGTGAATTAAGTTTAGAAATTACTTGAGATGATGAGGGTGAAAAAATAGCTATACTATCTAGTTGTTTTATTATTAATCCATACGACGTATCAGAAAATTTTAGTTCATCAGTTCCTGAATTAATGATTGTGATTAAAATGGGTTCACCTAACGTAAAATTAGTTTTTTCAGTAACAATAGATAATGATGTACCATCAACATAGACTAGTTGTTCTTCTACCCCATATTCATACAAAATAATTCCAAAGATCGGCCCAGATACAACACCCAGAATTATTGCAATAAGTAAGCCTTTTGGAAACAATTTTTATTCTTTTTTTGGTGTGCTGGTACGCCAACTTTTTGGATAAGTGTTTGGTTTCATAATTATTCTTTTTGTTTGAAAAGCATATCCTTTTGTTTGATCTTTTATTTCATTTTCAGATAAAAGAGATTCAGCCAATGCAACAATCTCACCTTTTTGAGAATAAATTCCAACTAGATCACCTTTTTCCAGATATTGTGATATTTGTAAGACCCCAGGTATTGCCAATTGTGCACCATGACACATCGAGTCTATTGCAGAATCACGAATAACCACAGACTTTATTTCACTAAATGTTTCTTCAACAGGTCTAATAATTTTCAAAAGTTTTGATTCATCCTTATTTTCTTTCCACGTTGCATATGCATCTGCAAGTTGATGCATGGTAACAAGATTTTCTTCATCAAATTGATGAACACGTGAACGACGTAATTCAATCATGGAACCACCAGGTCCAAGAAGTTCACCCATATCATAATATAATTTTCTAATGTAGGTTCCTGCTTCACATAATACACGTAACACAACTAATCTTTCTTTTTGCTCTAATAGTTCCAATTCATAAATAGTCCTACTTCGAGTTTGTCTTACTACAGCAGAACGTTGTGGTGGTTTTTGAAAAATTTCACCACGAAATAATTCAAGGATTTGTTCAAGTTTTTCCTTAGATGGTAACGAATGTAATCTACCTAATGCAAAGTATTCTTTTGGTCCTAGCAATAATACTCCTAAAGCTTTTGTTCCCTCACCTAGACCAAGAGGTAAAACACCTGAAACTTGCGGATCAAGTGTTCCACTATGACCCGCCTTAGGAATTTCTAGAATTCTTTTTGCCCAAGCCACAACTTCATGACTTGTAGGTCCTGGAGGCTTATCAATCAAAATTAAACCATACTCTAAAAGTTGTTCAATAGTTCTTTTGTTGTAATATGTCCCATGTTCAGGATTTGTCAAATCCTCATCTATTTTTATAAGATTTTCAAGTTGTTTTAGAGTCAAAGTAATTCTCTCACAGTTGATTTTGCAATTTCTAACACTTGATCTGCATTTATCATATCAGTTTGAATGATTTTATCAAAAACTGAAAGATCATCCCCAAATTCAAAGTTGTAGAGATTTTTATAAATTGCTTTATTTTCATTGAATCTTTTGTTGACAACTTCAAGTGCAGAAGATTCTTCCATTTTATCACGATTCTGCATACGTTTTGCACTATTTTCCATAGTTCCATTTAACCATAATTTTATTCCACTATCAATTAACCAAGGAAGTGTATAGCTAGTGATAACAACATCACCTTTTTCAAATAATTGGATTAATTTTTCATCAACTTTCTTATCAAATTCTGAATTTTCTTTTCTCTGATTAAGGAATTTCATTCCATCTTCAGTATCCCACCAATCATCACCACTAGAGGAGAATCCTTGTTCAGTTGCAAGTTCTTTCAAAATATCCCCACCACTAAGATAATTTAGATTGAATTCTTTTGCAAGTCCCTTTGCTACAGTAGTCTTTCCAATAGCAGGAGGACCAGACACTACAATTGATTTTGACAATTATCCTAAATCCATTTGGGTTTTAGTTAGTTTCATAATGAGCCCACTAAACGCAATGGATGATAAGAAATACCAAGCCCACAGGTATAGCGCATTTTCTTCACCGCAATACAGTCCTTCTTCAACTTTAAGAGCAGTGCATGTTAGTTCAAACCAATCACCAGGAATTACATTTAGTGGAATTGGTGAAACTGCAACAGTGTATGAAAATAATTGTGGTAGTACAAAATAAAAAATTAACATTAACGGAATAATTGTAATCATCATAGGTCGTATGTTCATCTGCATCATCTCCATGTTCATTTTATTCATGTAAGCAGATTTTTTATTTGCAGTTGCAATTCTTGATTGATCTTTTGATCTAAATGCAGCCATTCTTTCTTTTTGCCATGCTCGTACTTCTTTTGTAATTCTTCTCTGTTTTACTTGATCAACCATTTTGCGTCTAATTGTTGAATTGATTAAATTTAATGCAATTCCAAATCCAGCAACTGCAAGCATGGATAAAATTATACCTTTTATCATAGGATCATCACTACCTAGTGGACCTTCCCTCATTCCAAAGAAATCCATTTGGAGGAATACTGCATCAACAAAGTTTAATATGAAATTTAGTTCCATTTAAGCACCAACACCTATTGCATCTATTACATTTTGCGCTGCTTCATCGATTTTTCCCTCATTGTTTAGTATAACTTTGAGTGGAGATCCAGATAAAACTGAACAACTTGCTAACATTGCATCTTGTACTGCCAATTCCTTTTTTATTGCTTCTATTGAAATTTTATCACGATTTCGAGTATCATCTTTCATTCTTCGATTGTAAATCTCTTCAGGTCGTGCAGATATTGCTATAAGATGGGTAGGTTCAAGAATTTGAATTACGTGATATGGAAGACCAGGATAAAACCCCTCATCTGTAGAAATGAATGCATGTGTATCAATAAACACTACATCATCAGTTAATTCAGAAATTTTTGTTGCTGCTTGTTTTTGTAAATCTTTTTGTTGTGATACTGGTAAATGTCTAAGATTATCCCTATCAGAAACTTGATTACCTTCTGCTTCACCCATCATTACAGTTCCATAACTATGCACACTAGCACAGTGTTTTTCTGCATTTATCAATTCTACAATACGTGTAACTAGAGAAGTTTTCCCTACACCAGGGATTCCAACTATTACGACTTTTTTACGTTCTACCAAGTAAAGCACCTAACCGTGGCATGACAACTTCCACCTGTTCTTTTACTAATTGATTATAGTAATTAATTAGAATATCTACAGAAAGCAAAATTCCAATTCCGGTACCGAATACACCTAATACATCTGAAACACCTGCAATTAATCCAAGAATTGCAGAACCGATTATTGTTACTGATGGAATGTATCTGTTAAGTAATGTTTCAATTGGTTTGTTAGAACGTCTGAATCCTGGTACTTGAACATCCGCATCTAAAAGATTTTGTGCAGCTTTCTTTGGAGAAAGTCCACCAAGTTCTACCCATAATCTTCCAAAGACAATTACAATTCCAATCATAAATATTACATAGCCAATAGCTCGTATAGGATCTTGTGCTGCTAAATCTAAACCTCTTGGAGGAGTGATAAAGTAAACAATACCGCCAATTGGTGATGATGGACTTGTGGGATCAAATTGTCCTAAAATATTCAAAAATGCATTATTGTTCCGCGGGTTAAATTGTGACCAAAACATTTGTCCAATGAATACAGCATTTGCAGTTAATGCAGAAGCCAAAATAACAGGAATATTTGAAACATACATCATCTTAATTGGATAAGTTGCTGCAAATCCTCTATACTTTGTAGAAACAATTGGAATTTCTACCTTCATACCTTGAGTGTATACAAGTATTGCAAGAATTCCCGCAGTTAAGAACAATCCAAAAACACTCGGCAGTTGATTAGACCGGAACAATGCATCTGCCACATCACCATACGCAGCCATCTGACCAATGAATGGAAATATGCCTATAGCACCACCATCACCTGCAGGCATTGGACTAAACAAACTCCACAAAATTTGCTGTGCAACTCCTGCCATAATGAATATACTAATTCCACTACCTAGACCCCATCCTTTTTGGATAGTTTCATCTAAGAACATTACAATGATTGATGCACCCATCAGCTGCCCTATCAGCACATATAGAATATACGGCTCAGTGATACCAGGTCCATAAACAGCAATTGCATATACAACAGATTCTGCCACAATTACAATGTAAGTTACAAGTTTTGTTGCAGTTTGAAATACACCACGTTCAGCTGGATTTTTGAAATCAAATTTCAAAATATCAGAACCTCGAAGTAATTGCATTAACAAACCACCAGTTACGATTGGTCCAATTCCTAATTCAACAAGAGAACCTTGTTGGGATGCAAAAATTACTCGTGCAAATGCTAGAAAATCAAATTCAGGTGCAGTTGCGCCAAAAAGCGGAGTTTGACCCATCACTAGATAAATTACTAAACAACCAGAAGTCCACAATATTTTTGATTGTAATGGGATTTTCTTTTTTGGTTTTGGAACTTGAGGTATGTAAGGTTCAGCCTTAGCTACAATTTTTCGTATAGTTTCAGTTAGTGTTCCTTCAGCCATCGTTGTTTTCTACATTTTCAGCTTTTTCTTGTGATTTTTCTTCAGTTTTTTGAATAGGGAGAATTACTTCGCCACCTGCTTGTTTAACTTTTTCAATTGCAGAAGGCGTTGCATTTTTTACTTTTATTGTATAAGCGGTGTTAATTTGACCTCCACCTAGTAATTTTTCAATTTTAAGTGATTCTAAGTCTAAAGTGTTTTTAGAATTTTCTGATTTTCCAGATTTAGAAAATAAGTCATTCAAATCTCTAACGTTTATCCAAACTTTTGTAATACTTGGATGTGGAGAATGAGTTCCTTCATGGCCAAAATGATCTTGATCTTCTTTAATTACAGTACTTGCAAGATGTTTGAGATGTCCAGAACGTCCGAGTCCACCTTTATGGCCAAAGGATCTATGTTGCGCAACCTGACCCCATCCCATGTGTCTTCCACCTCTAAGTCTTCTAGTTTTTCTCAATCTTGTTGCCATTTTACATCATCCTCTTTACGATAACTAAAAGTTCTTTGTTATGACCCAAGACACCTTTTTGACCATAGAGCTTTTTACAACTTCTTTTGAATCCATGTCTTGGAGGATCCAATGCAAACCAAGGTTTTAGAGGTTTTAATTTTGAAAGTGATGTTTTGCCTTCAGCTAATGCAGTGGCTAATTCATCTACAGATTTGTACCCTAATGCAGTAATATCTTCAGAAGTGATTTTCTTATAACCGGATTTTCGTGCTTTTTTATCTAAAAGTTCTTTTGCAGTTTCAACATCAAGTTCTTGCCAGGCAACATAATGTTGAACTTTTCTTAACATTCCAATAGTATTATCTATTTCAGGAATGATTACAGCACGATGTTTCTTTTCTAATTTTAGTAAATTCATTGTAGTGGTAGCCCAATAAGGTACATCAGCTGTTCCACTAATTCTTACAACAAGATATGCTTTAGACATGATAATTATCCTTGACTGAATGTCTGTCTTAGACATTCAAGTAATGCTTTTGATGTTGAGTTCATTGTTGCAGTAGAGCCATTTGTATGAGTCCATGCATCTTTTACACCTGCTAATTTTAATAAATTACGAATTTTTCCACCTGCAACAAGTCCTAAACCTCTTGGGCCAGGTAAAATTTCAATTGTTACACTTCCACCTTTTCCTTTAACAGTGAATGGTACAGAATGTTTTTGATCACATCTACATTCCCAACTTCCACATCCAAGTTTAATTGGACTTACATTTAGATATGCAGCATTGTTTGCTTTTTCAATTGCAATTCTCATTTGTTTGGATTTTCCTAAACCAATTCCAAGCCAACCATTTTGATTGCCTGCTGCAACCAGAGCTTTGAATCTTGTAGATTGACCATTTGGAGTCATCTTCTGAATTAAACCAACATCAATAACTTCAGTTTTTAAATCAGGTAGTAATTTTTTAATGATTCCTGCTTCTTGTATACGTAAACCTTTTTCATAAATTTCTTCCATGGTGGTAATTTCACCAGATGCAACTTTTTTTCCCAACATTGTTTTTGGTTCCCATATTTCAACAACAGGTTCACGTCTTCTTCGTGGTCTATCACCTGGGCGACCGCCTCTACCACCAGGTCCACCTCGACCTCCAGGTCCACCTCGACCTCCAGGTCCACCTCGACCTCCAGGTCCACCAGGTCTACCTTGTTGACGTTGTGGTGCAGATTGACTCATTTGGTTTTTACCTCACTGTCAATTTTTGATTTAACACTTGCAACATCATTTTTTATTTTAAGATGTTCACCATTAATTCGTTCAACAGCTGGAAATGCTTCTTCATCAGCTGGAACTTTAACACCAGCATCAATTACACCTTTTAATGCTGCAGCCATTCTATCAGTATATCTTCTAGTACCACTATACAAGATTGCATCAGTGATTCCATTTGATAATGCCTTTTTTCCAGCCATGTAACCAGTCAAATAGGATGCAGGAATATTCTTTCTGGAACCCTTCCAACCATCTTTAAGTAAAAATCTAGAATGTGCAGATGCCAGAACCTTATCGCCTTTAATTTCAGGTTTTATAATTTGAACTTGGGTATTTTCATTTGTAACATTAACTGTAATGAAATCTTGCTTTCCCATAAGCATGATTTTTCGTTTCCGATAGTTAGTTTTCTCACTACGAATTCTTTGTAATATCTTTGAATATGCCATCTATAGAGGGAAAACTTGAGATTGGTATTATAAACCTTAGACGCCAAGAAGGTGAACTAACAATGCTTTTTGGACATGTAGTCGATTTTCAGCTTCATCCCAAACAACAGAGTGTGAACCATCAATAACATCAGAAGTTACTTCTTGATCACGTTTTGCAGGAAGACAATGCATGAAGATAGCATCTTTTTTGGCCTTATTCATCAAAGACTGATTTACTTGAAATTTTGGAAGGAATTTTTTAATGCGATCAGAATTTGCATTATGAATAGAAACAAAAGTATCAGTCATTACAACATCTGCATCTTTTACTGCCACTTCAGGATTGTCAGAAACTTCTAAAATTTCAGCGTCTTTACCTTCTTTGATAACATCGAAGTCAGGTTCATATCCATCAGGAATTGCAACAGAGAGTTTTATCTTCAATTTGGCACATCCCAATATCAGTGAATTACAAACATTGTTTCCATCGCCTATCCAAGCAATTTTAATTTTCTTTAGATTTTTTTTATGTTCTTTAATTGTCATCAAGTCTGCAAGGATTTGACATGGATGAAATGAATCGGATAGTCCATTAATTACAGGTATGGAAGAATTTCTTGCAAATGTTTCTAAAGATTTATGATCATAAACACGAGCCATTACCACATTTACATAACGGGAAAGTGTCTTTGCCGTGTCAGCAATAGATTCACCACGAGATAATTGAAGATCATTTGGAGATAATGTAAGTGCGTGACCACCAAGTTGAAACATTCCTGTTTCAAAACTTACACGTGTTCTAGTAGAAGGTTTTTCAAATATCATTGCAAGTGTTTTATTTTGTAAAAGAGGTTTTTCTTTTCCTTTTTTTTGTTCTTTTTTCAAATCTATTGCTAAATCAATTATATTATTAATTTCCTTAGATTCTAATTCATTTAATGTGAGTAAATCTACATTATGGGGTTTGTGAGTCATAGAATACAGAATACTAGATGTTTCTTATAGTTTTGTAAACTATGGTTTAGGTCTTCCATCTTGAATCCATTTCTTAATTTGATTAGCTAATTTTTTTGCATCATTTTCAGTTTCTGGTGGAGGAACATCATACAAATCAGCATATGTGTTGATGTCATCAGTTTCAATTCCTTCGAAAGGATCATCACTTTCTTGTGGTTCTGGTTCTGGTTTTGGTTCTGGTTCTGGTTCTGGTTCTGGTTTTGGTTCTGGTTCTGGTTCTGGTTTTGGTTCTGGTTTTGGTTCTGGTTTTGGTTCTGGTTTTGGTTCTGGTTTTGGTTCTGGTTTTGGTTCTGGTTCTGGTTCTGGTTTTGGTTCTGGTTTTGGTTCTGGTTTTGGTTCTGGTTTTGGTTCTGGTTTTGGTTCTGGTTCTGGTTCTGGTTCTGGTTTTGGTTCTGGTTTTGGTTCTGGTTTAGACTTTTTAATTTCAGATAATGATAGAATATCAATATCAGTAGATTCAAAAACATTTTCAAGAAAAGTTTGCTTGCTAAATTTTACAATATCATCATATTCTTGACCCACACCAACATAGATAATTGGAGATGATGTTACATTTACAATAGATAATGCTGCACCTCCTCTAGCGTCTGCATCACTTTTAGTTAAAATTGAACATTCAAAATTTACTTGTTTATGAAATTCACGTGCTTGATTTACAGTATCATTTCCTGCTAAAGAATCACCTACAAATATTTTCATATCAGGTTTTACAACTTTTGTAATCTTTGCAATTTGTTCCATCAAATTAGAACTAGTTTGCATTCGTCCTGCAGTATCAACTAATACACAATCAACTTTGTGAGATTTAGCATACAAAACAGCATCTTTTGCAACAGCAGCAGGATCTGAACCATAATTTTGTGCAATAATTTTGAGATTAAGTCTATTCGTGTGTTCACGAAGTTGTTCAATAGCACCTGCACGATAGGTATCAGCAGCTGCAATGACTACAGATAATTTCTCATTTTTTAATATATTTGCAACTTTAGCTAGCGATGTTGTTTTTCCGGTACCATTTATTCCAACAAATACAACAATGAAGGGTTCATTTGATGATTTTTTTTCATTAATCCTAGCCACCAGATCAACATGACCTGCATTATCAAAAGTTTCACTAATAAATTCAATTAGACTTTGTTTGACAAAATTTTGTATGTTTTTCTTTTCAACTCTAGAACCGATTATTTTTTCTTTTAAACTATCTTTAATCGAATCAATAACTTCAGTAGCCACATCAGATTCAAGCAAATTTATCTCTAATTCAAACAGAACATCTTCGATATCTTTTTCGTTAAGATCTTTTTCACTAAATCCGGTAGATGCGTTAGAAAATGCTTTTTTTAGATTATCAAACATATTATCATGATTAAGATTTTGGTTGTTGCATAATTTGTTGCATCTGTTGTTTTCCTTGTTCTAGATTTGCTGCAATTTGTTGTCTTTGCGCGTTTGTTTCTTGCAATGCAACTTCTAATTCTTTAATTTTCGATTCCAAATAACTAAGTGCTGAATCATGATCCTTTTCTATTGCAACTCCAGATCCAACATTAACTACAATTTTTTCATTTGGAATAGTTTTAGTTTTGATAAAAGTGCCCATTCCAACTGGAACTAAACTTTCAGAATCAGGATTTGCTTTAATTTCTTGAATTGATTTTATTGCAGAATCAGCATCACGCATTATATTTTTTATAGAATTTTCTTTTTGTGACATTTCTGCATACATATTTTCAAGCATTTGCATTTGTTGTAACATTTGTTGGGCTTGCTCTTCGCTCATGATTTTGTAGTGTATATACTGTATAAAAATTAGAGTTTTTGAAATAAAAGAAAAAAGAAAAGAGTATTACTTTGCTTTTGAGAATCGATCGTTTACTTCATCCCAATTGATGACATTCCACCAAGCAGCTATGTAATCAGGTCTTTTGTTTTGATACTTGAGATAGTATGCATGTTCCCAAACATCTAATCCCAATAGAGGAACTAAACCCTCAGTTCGTGGACTAGTTTGGTTTGACATTGCCTTGTATTCGACTTTACCAGAGTTTGGATTGTATACAAGCCAACCCCATCCGCTTCCTTGAATTGGAGCTGTTTTGCTAGAGAATAATTCTTTAAACTCTGCAAAAGATCCAAAGGAATCATTGATGGCATCAGAGATTGCGCCAGTTGGTTCACCACCACCATTTTGTTTCATACTGTTCCAAAACAGTTTATGGTTATCGTATCCCCCACCATTAAAGTTAATGGCACCCTTAACATCGTCAGGGACTTGTTTGATGTTTGACAAAATTTCTTCAATGTCCTTACCTTGTAGTTCAGGACTAAGTTTTTCTAATGCACCATTCATACCATCAGTGTATTTTTGATGATGTTTTGAATGATGAATTTCCATTGTTTGTGCATCAATGTGAGGCTCTAGTGCATCATATGCATAAGGCATCTCAGGAAGTGTATATTTTCCCATATTGATGGATAAAATGGAAGTAATTTATTGTTTTTCTAAAGGAATTATTACCAATTAGAAAATATATCAAATATGAGAAATTTTTTGCTTTTCACATTATTGTTAGGAGGGTTATTTTCATTTATAATTACAAATTTTGTTACTTTGGATGAAAATTATGAATTATTGTTAGATAATAGTGGACCATACATTGGTGCGGAATTTCCAAAACAATTAGGTTTTACAGGCAAAGGTGTAAAGATTGGTGTAATTGATACTGGAATTAATTTAAATCATCCAGATTTTTTTAATCAGGATCAAACATCTAGATTTTTGAAAGGATATGATTTTGTTGATAATGATACAGTTCCCCAGGATACAAACGGACATGGAACACAGGTGACAGGAATTATTGCAGCTGATGGTCAACTGAAAGGTATTGCACCGATGACAGAAATTTTTTCATATAGAGTGTCATCAGATGGAGAATCAGTTCCATCGAATTTAATTATCAAAGCTATCAATCAGGCAATAGAAGATAAAGTTGATATCATAAACATCAGTCTTGGAGTAAACATGACTCATAACAAAATTGACGAAGCGGTGAATAATGCAATAAATCAAGGTATAGTGGTAGTAGCTGCTGCAGGAAATAGTGGACCAGAAAAAAGTACCATTGGCAGTCCAGCAAGAAATCCTAACGCAGTCACAGTAGGAGCAACCTATAACAATCAAGATTCAAGCATGGTTTCAACATTAGTGGTTGGAGAAACACAATTCCAAGTATTACCAATGCTAGGAACAGATATAATTTCAGATCCTATATCAGCCGATATTATATTTGGTAAATACAGTAGAGATAATGATTTTGACGATATAGATGTTAGAGGCAAAATAGTTTTGGCAGAAAGAGGAGGAGAATTAAATGAGATTGTTTTTTTCTCTGATAAAGAAATTTTTGCATCAAAGAACGGTGCAAAAGGATTAATCGTTTACAACAATCAACCAGGAATATTTTTTGGAGAGTTAATTCATGAATACGTTAGTGCCGATTACTATCCATCAATTCCCACAGTTTCAATGACAAGAGAAGAAGGATTAGAATTAAAGAAAATTCTTGAGACTGAAACATCAGGTACACTTAACATATTTAATCATCCAGATTTTATTGCAACATTTAGTTCAAGAGGTCCAGTTTCTCCATTTTATCAAAAACCAGATTTAGTTGCACCTGGAGTTTTTGTAAATACAACTTCACTGAAAAATTTCTATAATATTACAAGTGGAACAAGTTATGCCGCACCACATGTTTCAGGGGCAATTGCATTGTTATTAGAAAAAAATCCAGATTTAACACCTCAAGAGATTAAATCCATACTAGTCACAACTTCAAATATAATTACAGATCAATACAACAAAGAGTTTGAATTTAACGCTGGAGGAGCAGGAAGAATAGATTTGAAAAAAGCATTTAATTCAAAATTAATTTTTGAGCCACCAAAATTAATTTTTAATCTATCTGAGCATAAAATTTCTGAAGAACAGGAGATTAAGATTAATTCATTGAACGGAATTGTTAATATTCAAAAAGTAAAATTTTCAGATGTAGAGGGTATCAAATTTGATTATGAAATTAAAAATTCGACATTATACATAACTGCAAAATTAATTGAAAATGAATCAGATATTTTTGAGACCAGAGCGTTAATTACAGATGATGATGATGTGGTTTATCAAATTCCAATAATTGTTAGAGTTAATGAAGCTACAATAGTTATTATAGAAACCGAAAATGAAATATCTTTTCAGATAAAACAACCATTAGATTGGGAATATGCAAAGATTACAATTACTAATAGCGAAACATTTGAAGAACGTAACATTTCCATAACACCAAAGAAGATTGAGAGTTTAAAATTATATGATGCAGGAAGGTATTGGATTGAAGCAAATGTAAAGAGTAATGAAAATACATTTGATGTTTATGAAGTTTATGACATCAAAGAAGATTTGAGCGAACAAAAACCAATTGTTGAAAATTCAGAACTACCAGAAAGAGCATTAATAATTTTAGGTATAATTTTCAGTATTGTGATAGTCGTGGGATTAAAATTTAGAAAGAATTATTGAATTTGAGGTCCAGCATTTCTTATTTCAGTAGAAACATCTTTGAATTTTGTGAAGTTTTCACCAAACATTTGTGCTAATTTCTTTGCAGACATATCATAGGAATCCTTGTCAATCCATGTATTTTTTGGATCTAATACATCAGAAGGTACTCCAGGACATTCAGTAGGAACATCAAGATTGAAGGTATCATCATGTCTGAATTTTATTAAATCAAATTTTCCGGTTAAAGCGGCAGTTACCATTGCACGACTATATTTTATGCTAATTCTTTTTCCGACACCGTATGGACCTCCAGACCAACCAGTGTTTATTAGATAAACAACAGTATTGTGTTCAAGAATTTTTGTTCCTAACATTTTTGCATATACAGATGCAGAACGAGGCATAAATGGAGAACCAAAACATGCAGAAAATGTTGCTTTTGGTTCTTTGATTCCACGTTCAGTGCCAGCAAGTTTACTTGTGTAACCTGACATGAAATGAAACATTGCACTTTCTTTTGTTAATTTTGATACAGGTGGCAATACGCCCAATGCATCAGCGGTTAAAAATATTATAACTTTAGGATGACCTCCTACACTTGGAATTACAGCTCCTGGGATGTAATCTAGAGGATATGCTGCTCGAGTGTTTTCAGTTAGACTACCATCATCAAAGTCTGGCTTCAAAGTGTCTTTGTTTACTACAACATTTTCAAGAACTGCTCCAGATTTTATGGCATTCCAAATTTGCGGTTCTGCTTCTTCATTGAGATTAATACATTTTGCATAACAACCACCTTCAAAATTAAAAACTCCACTTTGAGACCAACCATGCTCATCATCACCAATCAACATACGTTCAGGATCTGCAGATAGACTTGTTTTTCCAGTACCAGATAAACCAAAAAATAATGCAGTATCACCGTCTTTACCAATATTTGCAGAACAATGCATTGGGAAAACATCTTTTTTTGGCATTAAATAATTCATTACAGCAAACATAGATTTTTTCATCTCTCCAGCATAATTTGTTCCGCCAATCAATACAATTCGTTTTGAGAGATTAATTAAAATGAAAATATTTGTTCGAGTTCCGTCAATTTCAGGAATTGTTTCAAAATCATTTAAACATAAAATTGTAAAATCTGGGTCATGAGTATCTAATTCTTCATTTGATGGTCTAACAAACAATTGTCTACAAAACAGATTTTGCCATGCATGGTCGTTAATTACACGAATTGCCAACCTATTTTCTTTATCAGCACCTACAAATCCATCAAATACAAAAAGATCTTTACCTTCTGCATGTTTTTTCATTTTTTCAAAAACAGAATTAAATTTTTCAGTTGGAAATTGTCTGTTGACATCACCCCAATCAATTGTTTCATGAGTTTCATCATCATAAATTATGTAACGATCTTGTGGGGAACGGCCAGTATATTTTCCGGTTTTTACAGATAACGAACCTGTAGAAGTTAACATTCCTTCATTTGTTTCAATTGATTGTTCAACAAGTTTTTCGACAGTTAAATTTCGATGAATTGAATGAGGATTTACTCCAAATGCTACTAGTTGATCATGTACTTTTGAACTAGTGTTAGACATATCAGAAATCCCTCTCAATACTATGTGTCATAGTCAAGGACTTTTGGGAAAAATTGAATATTATTATCTCTTTCTCAGATCCAATAATTTGAAACTTAGATACGTATTTATGTTAAATTTCAAAGTTTAACTCTATGCCAATCAATAAAGAAAAACTTCAAGCAAGAGAAGAAAGAAGAGTTAGCAGACCGGAGTTTATTCGTCCAGAGAGCTGGAGATATACTAGATTGGAAACTGGTTGGAGAAAACCAAAAGGAATGGATAACCATCAAAGAAAACAGAAAAGTCGTGGTCGTCCAGGATTAGTTAAAGTTGGATATGGCACACCAAAGATTGCTTATGGATTACACCCATCAGGTTATACAGATAATTTAATACACAATACAGGTGATTTAGATAATCTCAATCCAAAAGAAGATGGAATCAGATTTGGACATAGTGTAGGAGCAAAAAAGAGAAGAGAAATTATGAAAATTGCAATAGAAAAAAAATTCAAAGTGTTTAATGCAAGAGTGAGTCAAAATGCCAGTTAATCTTAAATCAAAAAAGAGACTTGTCTCAAGAATTGTCGGCGTTGGTGTAAATCGTGTAAGATTTGATAATGATCATTTAGATGATATTGCAGACGCTATTACCAGAGATGACATTAGAAGTTTAATTACTGCAAATACAATTACAATCAAATCATTTACAGGTACATCTCATGGAAGAGCACAAGCAAAAAGAATTCAAAAAGCAAAAAGAGGTACAGGACAAGGTTCTAAGAAAGGAAGAAAAGGTGCACGAGTGGGTAAAAAAACAGTATATGTTAACAAGGTTCGTGCATTAAGATATCTTCTCAAAATATCAAAGGATCGTAAGGAAATCACAAACGAATCATTCAAAGCAATCTATAAGAAAATTGGTGGTAATACAATAAGAAATAAAGCACATCTAAGAACTGTCATTGCAGAAGAAATTACTACACAAAAATCTTAGAAACGATATAGATTTTTTTTAAAATCTAAAATTTTATGATTGTTAAGTTTTAATCCTTCTTCAGATAACATATGCATTTTTCTTTCAGAACCATATGCATAACCTCCAACAGTTCCATCAGATTTTACAACACGATGACATGGAACAATAACAGGGAATGGGTTTTTTTTCATTATTTGACCTACAATTCTTTGTCCATTTTTTAGATTGATTGCTTTTGCAAGATCACCATATGTTGTTACATGACCTGAAGGAACTTCCAATAATTTTCTATAAATTTTTTCTTCTATTTTCAAATTTTTATAACCTCTAAATTTGTGGTTGAGAGAAGATCAATTAGAGTTTGTTTATGTTTTCCTAGACTTTTCCAATCAAGTAAAGCCGCTTCCGCCCCATAATTTTGTGTAATCAAATGTTCAAAGAGATCAGGATTCAAAAACTCTAATGCGTGTTTTGGCATCACAGTTCCTAAGGCATATTTTCCAAAAAGTAATTCTTTTGTGAATTTTTCAGAATAATGAGTTCCGCCGAAGCAAATGGCAAATGGATGTGAATCAGATGTAGTCTCAAGTGTTTCTATTACCAACTGTGCTACCGATGAACAAAGAGTTTCATCATTCCATTGTAGTTCAGTTGTTCCAATTTCTACAAAGATTGACGGTTTCTTAAGATGAGTAGGTCCATGATGAGTAGCCTCTATGGTTATATCAAAATCTGAAAAAGATTCACGATGATTCCAGAGTTTTTGTAGGTATTTTTTCTGCAAATTAGGATATGGTATTGCCAATTCTTTTGAATTTCCACCAAATTTTGCTTCATTGAAATTTCCAGTACTATGACAAGTCAAAGCGAGAGTTCCAGATTCAGCTGCATGTTTTGATAAGAAAATAAATCCATCATAATCATATTTTTCATCCAACCAATCTGCAGAGATGGCAGGAGAGTCAATTTCAATTAAATCGAAGTTATTACCACGGTACACATCCCCCTCTTTCTCCATCTTTTGAGAGATAAATTTGGCCATATTATGACCTACAGCGTCATTTTTGAACGCAACCAGTAAATCCATGAATAAAAGATATATTGACACTTTATTATTTTTCATTATCATTTGAAACCAAAACTTATGCTCAAGAATATAGTTAATACTATAAAATTAACGAAGAAATCCGACAAGGAGGTTTACAAGCAACACCTCAGATTAGTCTTGTTTGGCTTTGCCACAGTAGGATTATTAGGATTCGGAATTCAATTCATCTTTGCGACAATTTCACCAGGAATGATATTCAAATAGAGAGATAAAATGTCAGAAATAACTAACTCTCATCTATTTGCACTCAGAACTACAGGAGGTCAAGAAAAGGTTGTTTTAAGACAACTTGAGGCAAAAATGAGAAGCGGTGAGTTAGAGGTTCAATCAGTTTTAATTGTTGAAAACCTAAAAGGATATGTCGTTATCGAAGCAAATGATCCACAAGTTATGTTTATGGCAACACAAGGATTACGACATGTGAAAGGACAATTAAGAGGGGAATTAGAATTTAGTGAAATTGAAAATTACCTTGTAAAGAAATCTACAGTTTCAGAATTAGCAGTCGATGGAACAGTTGAAATAATTGGCGGACCGTTCAAAGGAATGAAAGCTACAATTACAAGAGTTGATCATGATAAAGAAGAGGCTACAGTAATTTTGTTAGATGCACCATATCAATTACCAGTTACAGTAGATGCAAACTATCTAAAACCAGTTGCATCATAGGAAGGAATAAATCATTAAAAAAGAGACAAATTTCAAATGGGCGACAAACAAACAATTTCAGCACAAGTTACAGGAGGAGAAGCTTCTGCAGGTCCTCCACTCGGTCCAGCACTTGGTCCACTAGGAGTAAACATTATGGAAGTCATCAATAAGATTAATGAAAAGACTGGTGACTTCAAAGGAATGAAAGTTCCAGTTACAGTTAGTGTTGATACAGATACTAAAGAATGGGATATCGAAGTTGGAATTCCATCAGCTTCAGCACTTATACTAAAAGAAGCAAACATAACAAAAGGCTCAGGTACAGCAGGTACAGAATGGGTCGCAGATATTGGAATGGATGCAGTAGTCAAAGTCGCAAATGTCAAACTTGAAACATCATATGCATCAGAAATAAAATCAGTTGCAAAACAGATTATCGGTACATGTCAATGTTTAGGCATTAAAGTAGAAGGTAAAACACCAAAAGAGATTACTGTCGAAGTTAACGATGGTAAATGGGACGAAAAGTTAGTTAACTAGATAGATACATCGGAGATTTTTCAGTTCTTTCCAACTCAACAAATGTTTCAGTATTCTGAATTCCATCAATTTTCCCAATTTTGTCAACCACGATACTGTGCAATTGTTCCAAATCTTCTGCTAAAGCACCAACCATCAAATCAAATCTTCCCGTAACCTCAATAATTCTATCAATTTCTGCAATTTCTAGAAGATTTTCATGAATTTTTGTTTTGAATTTAGGATCTCTATTAATTCCAACATATGCTTTAACACCAAAACCTAATTGATTCTCATCGATATCTATAGTAAACTTCTTTATCATCTTTTTTTTCAACAGTCTCTTTATTCGACTGTACAAAACAGATGCATTGATGTTTAATTTTTTTGCCAAAAGCGGAATAGAGATACTTCCATCTTTTTTTAGTTCAGACAATAATTTTAGATCTAAATCATCAACTTTAGCCATTTCTTAAAATAAGTAAATTTTAGTAGTAAATGTAAGTTTTGGCAGAATAAGTCAAAAATTTACTAAAATTTAGAAAAAGATACACAGATTTTAGAAAAATGATGCAATCACAAATAATTACTCTAAACGATAATAAGTGAGAGATTAAGGTTTTTGACATGGTAAACGAGTCTGAAATAGTTGCATTAATCCAAGAAGCAAAGAAAAGTGAAAAAGAACGTAAGTTTAAAGAATCACTAGAACTTTACATCACTCTAAAAGATATAGATGTGAAAAAAGGATTTGCGTTCAACGAAGTAATTCAACTACCAAATCAAATGTCAAAACCAGCAGCAGTTTGCGTAATGGCTGAAGGTGATATGGGACTAAAAGCAAAAGATGCAAAAGCAGATGAAGTTTTAGATAACGATAAAGTCACTAAATTAGCAGAAGACAAAAGAGCTTCTAGAAAATTAATAAACAAATATGATTTCTTTTTAGCAGATACAAAACTAATGCCGGTAGTAGGTAAATCATTAGGACAACTTTTGGGACCTAGAGGCAAAATGCCAACACCTGTTCCATTTAATGCACCTATAGAATCATTCCTAAGTAGATTCAAGACTTCAATCAGAGTTAGAGTGAAAAATTCACTTTCAATCTCATGTAAAATAGGCGATACAACTATGGATGAACATCAAGTAGCTGCAAATGCAATGGCAGTAATTAACAATTTGAAAACTAAATTTCCAAATGGAGATAAAAATATTAGAAAATACATGGTTAAAACAACTATGGGTAAAGCTGCAAAACTAGTGCACAAGGTGACAAAGTAAAATGCATGAGAATAGAACTGCATATCCAAAAAAGAAAACACAAATGTATCAACAGCTACAAGAGCTTCCAAAAAAATATACAGTAATGGCACTTGTTAGAATGGAAAAGGTTAGAGGTTCACAATTATTACCATTAAGAAAAAAACTTCAAGGTGAAGTCGAAATTGTTAGTATTAAAGATAAAGTTGCAAAACTTGCTTTTGCTAAAGCTGGAATTACAGGCATAGATAAATTATCTGAAAAAGTTACAGGTCAATGTGTTTTCATGTTTACCAATATGTCCCCATTCAAACTTAACGTTCTATTAGGAAAGAATAAAGTCATGCTATTTGCAAGAGGTGGAGATACTGCAAGCATGGATGTTGTAATCCCACCAAAGAATACAGGAATTGCTCCAGGGCCAATGTTAACTGACTTTAAAGAAAATGGAATTGCAACAAAGATTGATCAAGGTACAATCTGGATTATGAAAGAAACAATACCAGTAAAGAAAGGAGAGCCAATATCTGAAAAACTCGCTGGACTTTTAGCTAAATTAGACATTAAAGCAATCGAGGCAGGTATAGTTTTGAACGCTGCATTAGAAGAAGGTTTAGTCTATCAACAAGAAGAGATGATTATCGATGTTGAGAAATTCAGAAATGATTTGGCTCAAGCTCATCAACAAGCAATCTCACTTTCAATCGAAGCAGCATATATCACTGCAGACAACATTGAACAAATTTTGTCCAAAGCAGCTCAATCTGCACGTTCTGTTTCTACCGAAGCAGGATATCTAACAGAAGATACCAAAGAACAAGTATTACAAAAGGCTCATGGTCAAGCACAAGGTGTAGCCTCAAAAGCAAAAGACTACACACCAGCATAAATTAACTGCTTTTTACTTTAGGCAAATTCCAATTATACTTCATTGCAACCATTCTAAGTCCAGTAGCCAATAACAATCCACAAATTGTTCCAGCATAGATGTCATTTGTCAGAAATATTACTAGATAAAACACTGAAGCACCCAAAAAACTAGCAGAGGCATACAACTCTTTTACAAATACTATAGGGGTTTGACTAACAAAAACATCACGAAGTATGCCTCCACCAATTGCAGTAAGCATGCCAGATAACACAATTACAAGGAAGTTCATTCCAAACATGTTATAGGCAAATGTAGCACCGATTACAGTAAAAACCCCAAGTCCAATGGCATCAAATTTTAGAAATACATTCCAATGTTTCTTCATTTTTGAGTGTAAAAGGAAAATTATGATTGCAGATGCTACTGTAATTATAACATAAGATGGATCAATTAGGGAGTTAGGAAGAGATTTTCCAAGTATTACATCACGTATTGTACCACCTGCAACACCAGTTATTGTCGCAAGAATTATTATTCCAACAATGTCTGCTTTGTGTTCAATGGCCTTGAATGCACCAGTTACAGCAAATGCCATGGTACCAAATAGATCTAAAATATAAATAAAAAATTCAATTGACAAAGTTGAATCTGCCAAGACAATTAGAATAAAAAATAGTTACTAATAACGTTAAGAAAGTTCTGGGCTTAATTTAGCCAAATAGAGAGGATAATCCTTCCATTGCTGCCTCTTCCTGTTTTTCACTTGGTGGCTCTGCTTTCTTTTCTTTCTTGTCGTCGCCACCGGCTGCTTCTGCTGCTGGTGCTGCTGCTGCAACTGCTACAGGTGCTGCTTTGATAGCGTCTTCAATATTAACATCAGCCAATGATGCTACAAGTGCTTTGACTTGCGCTTCGTTAACTTCTGCGCCAGTTGCTTTAACTACGCTTGCAACGTTTGCTTCGTTGACTTCTTTCTCTAGTTTGTGCAACATTAAGGCAGCGTAAACATATTCCATGTACAAAAAAGCCGTTAGGCATAATAAAAAGCTATCAAAAATTGTCTCAGATCAGGATCTTTAGGCTTCGACAAACAGAATAGAGGTTTTTCTTTAATTCCTTATCATAAAGATTCTCCATTTTCTGTTTTAGGATTCTTCTTGCATGTTCTTGTTCAGAGCCTTCTGGAAGAGATAGTACATTGTTGATTAATTCAGATAATGATTCTCTTATCCATCCATCAAAGATAGTAAAGACTTTTTTTGAGATAAATTCAACTTTATCAGAGCTAATATCTAGAACTTCTGTAAAGTTTTCATATTCAATTCTATAAATTAATGCAAAAATACAATTTTCAGAGGTAGGATTAGTGAGGATTTCTTTTGAACGAGGACCTGCTTTTCCTTGAGAAACTTTATTTTTTAATCCAATTGGATTGACAAAAAAACCATTTACACCTATTTTATTTCCGTCTACTCCAGTAACGGTTCCAAATATGATATTGTTGTAATCACCATCATCTTTTCTTGAAGTAAATACAAAATCTCCCTCTTTTACTTCACCTTTTTTTCTTCCGAACATAAAATGTTTCTACATTTTTCTATATTTAACGGTTGAATCGACAGTCCTTAATATCGGCACTAGGTCAAAAATTTAGTGAATAAAAAAGAGATTCTTGAGAAATTTTCAGCAGACCCTCAGAGATATTATAATGTGAATCTTTTTGAAGATCAAGGATTCGAACGTAAATCATGTAATGAGTGTGGTAGATTCTTTTGGACATTAGATTCAGAGAGAGTAAATTGTCCAGATCATTCTGATGATACGTATTCATTCATTGGAGACCCACCTACATCAAAAAGATTTGATTACACACAATCATGGAAAGAGGTTGAATCGTTTTTTGTAAAAAATAATCACACATCAATTAATAGATATCCAGTTGTGTGTAGATGGCGAGATGATCTTTATTTTACAATTGCATCAATTGTTGATTTTCAAAGAGTTATGGGAAGTAAAGTTGTATTTGAATTTCCTGCAAATCCACTTGTTGTTCCACAAACATGTTTAAGATTCAAGGATTTAGAAAATGTAGGAGTAACTGGTAGACACTTTTCATCATTTTGTATGATAGGACAACATAGTATTCCAAATGAAAATGGTTACTGGAAAGACGAATGTGTTAATCTTGATTTTAATTTATTGACACAACAATTTGGAATTGCAAAAAAAGAAATTACATTTGTAGAAGATGTGTGGGAAGGAGGAGGTTCTTTTGGTTCATCATTAGAATATTTTGTAAGAGGTTTAGAACTTGGTAATGCAGTGTTTACAGAATTTCAAGGTGATCTTTCAAATTACAAAACACTTGATCAAAGAATAATCGACATGGGTGCAGGTCTTGAAAGATTTGCATGGATTACAATGGGAACACCTACAGCGTATGATTGTTGTTTTGGACCAATTACACAGAAATTAATTCAAAAAACAGGAATAGATACTGATTCTTCAGTACTAGTACCATATTTCACGGAAATAGCAAAGAATCTGGAGTTGTATGATGATTTATCCAAAGTAAGGAAAAATGCTATCAAAACAACAGGATTATCTGATGAACAAATTAATCGTATTATTACTCCATTAGAGGGAATTTATCTAATAATTGATCATATCAGAACACTAATCTTTGCAATTTCAGATGGTGCACTTCCTAGTAATGTGGGAGGAGGATATAATCTTCGAATAATGCTGAGAAGAATTGTTTCAACCATGGACAGATTGAAATTAAAATTTGATTTGGATGAAATAATAGACATACAAATTGATTATTTGAAAAATACATATCCAGAATTAGAAAAAACTAGAGAAGATGTTAAAGAAATAATATCAATTGAAACAGGAAGATATGATAGTTCAAAACAAAGAATGCAGAAAATTGTTAGTAAATTAGATACAGAACCAAAGGTTGAAGATTTGATAACGCTTTACGAATCAGATGGAGTTACACCAGAATATCTGAAAGAAATGAAAGTGATATCAGAGATTCCATCAACATTTTATGCAAAACTTTCTGATTTGCACCAATCTAAAAAACAAAAAGAACAAGTAAACTTACCATTAGAAGGAATTCCAGATACAGAACTTTTATTCTATGGAGACGATCCAAGAGAATTTGATGCAAAAGTTTTGAAATCATTTAAAAATTTTGTCATTTTAGATAAAACTGCATTTTATGCAAGAGGAGGTGGTCAAGAACCAGATCATGGAGACATCGGAGGTCAAGAAATCATAGACATTACAAAACATGGAAACATTGTACTTCATGAAATAAAAGGAAATGTCCCAAAAGAAGGAGATACAGTTTCTTGTACAGTAGATGGAAAGAGAAGAGATGGGATTACAAAAAATCATACAAGTACACACATTATCAATACTTCAGCAAGAAGTGTTCTAGGTTCATGGGTATGGCAACACTCGGCATTCAAAGAAGAGGATCATGCAAGACTTGACATTACACATCATTCTGCATTAACAAATGATGATGTTAAAAGAATTGAAGATGCAGCTAATTCAATTATTGAAAAATCCATACCAGTAAAAATAGAAAATTTTGAACGTGGTACTGCAGAACAAAAATATGGATTTAGAATTTATCAGGGTGGAGTTGTTCCTGTAAAATCAGTCAGAATTGTGTCAATAGGTGATTTAGACATAGAAGCATGTGGTGGAACACATGTAGCGAATACTTCAGATATCGAACAGATTAAGATTACAAAAACAAAAAGGATTCAGGATGGAGTTGTAAGAATTGAGTTTGTTTCAGGAGATAGTGCCAAAGAATTTGTGAAAAAGAAACAACAGGATTCAGAAAGTAAAGAAAAAGAAGTAAAATTAAAAGAACAAGAAAAAGAAAAAAGAATAGAACAAAAACAACTTGCTAAAGAAAGAATACCAGTTATAGCAAAATCACTATTGGAATGTAAACAAGGAACAATTACCATAGATAACATTACAATGGAATTAGCAGGTTCAGGTAAAGCAAACTTTTGTTATTCGACAAGCGATAACTATGATGATGTTTTTCATATTGGATTGGGTGAAGCTCTCTGTAAGGCAGATCCTAAATTGGTGTATTGTGGATTATTTGAACAGGGGGAGAAGATCCGAGCAATAGTTTACGCAGGAGAAGATATCTCAAAAGAGAAGAGTGCAGGAGAAATCGTCAAGCGTATTTCTCAAATTTTAGGAGGTGCAGGAGGAGGAAGTCCAAAATTTGCTCAAGGAGGAGGAATCGATAAATCAAAGAAAGAAGATGCAATTAAAAATGCGAAGTCCATGATTATCGAATAGGTAAACAAGATGGAAATAAACTGGAATCAATTAGATGAAAAATGGAGAAATAAGTGGCATGAATCTAAAGATTTTGAAACCAATCCTAATGATAAACCAAAAAAATTCATTACAGTTGCATACCCATATCCAAATTCACCTCAACACATAGGGCATGGGCGAACATACACACTAGCCGATGTCCATGCAAGATTTTACAGAATGAAAGGATACAATGTATTATTCCCAATGGGATTTCATTACACTGGAACTCCAGTTCTTGGAATGGCAAAAAGAATTCAAGCAGGGGAAAAAGAGATACTTGACGGATTACGAAACATATACCATGTTCCAGAAGATGCAATCAAATCATTTGTTGAACCAATTAAAATTGCAGACTATTTCCATGAAGAAATAAAATCAGGAATGATAGAAATGGGCTATTCCATTGATTGGAGACGGGAATTTACAACCATAGTTCCAGGTTATCAGAAGTTTATTGAATGGCAGATTACCACTTTACGAGATAATGATAGAATTATTCAGGGATCTCATCCAGTTGGATGGTGTCCAGTTGACCAAAACCCAGTATCACAACATGACACAATGGGTGATGTTGAACCAAAAATTGATGATAAAAACTACCTTGTAAAATTCAGATTAGATGAATATGTATTTCCAATTACAACATTAAGACCTGAGACAATTTTTGGTATTACAAATCTCTGGGTCAATCCAAATACAATATACAAAAAAATTAAAGTGGATGACGAAAAGTGGATTGTTTCACAAGAGTGTGCAAAAAAATTAGAATTTTTTGGAAAAGAAATTGTAATCGAAGGTGACATCAAAGGAAAAGATCTAATAGGTAAATTTGTAAAAGCACCACATACAGAACAAGAAATTCCAATTTTTGAAGCAGAGTTTGTGGAGTCAGGAATGGGAACAGGTTTGGTAATGTCAGTACCAGCACACGCACCTAAAGACTATCAAGCATTGATGGATTTAAAATTAAAAAATCACGAGTTAGCATCTAAAATTGAACCAGTACCAATCATAGTAACAGAAGGGTATGGTGAAATTCCAGCAAAAGATGTATGTGAAAAATTAGGAGTTACTGATCAAATAGATACAAAATTAGAAAAAGCAACTGAAGAGTTGTATCTTAAGGAATACACTAATGGAAAATTAAATGAAAAATGCGGAGATTTTGTAAATGAGAAAGTGGAATTTGGACGGAACAAGGTTAAGGATTGGTTAGAAAGTAAAAACCAATTAGAGACATTTCCTACTCTTCTAAATGCTCCAATTAGATGTCGATGTGGAGCAGAATGTGTTGTGAAAATATTGAACAACCAATGGTTCCTCAATTATGGAGATGAAGAATGGAAAAAAATTGCAAGAAGTTGTCTAGACAGTATGAATATTCTTCCAAATAAAATCAAAACAGAATTTCATGATGTAATTAATTGGTTACACGAGCGAGCATGTGCAAGACAACAAGGACTCGGAACTAAACTTCCATGGGATAAGGACTGGATTGTTGAATCATTGTCAGACAGTGTTATTTACATGGCATATTACACACTATCACGATTTGTAAATGATGGAACAGTAGAAGCAGATAATCTCACCAAAGAATTCTTTGACTATGTTTTCTTAGATAAGGGAGAATTAGGAGCAGTTGTAAGTTCTTCCAACCTCAGTGAAGACATTATTAATACAATGAAAAAAGAATTTCAGTATTTCTATCCAGTAGATGCAAGGCATTCAGGTCGTGATTTAGTACAGAATCACTTGTCATTTTTTGTTTTGAATCATGCTGCAATCTTTGAGAAAAAATTATGGCCAAAGGAAATTGTTGTTAATGGTTCTGTCATGATGGATGGAGCTAAAATGTCTAAGAGTATGGGAAATATTATTCCACTTCGTACAGCTATACGAGATCATGGTGCAGACCCAATTAGATTAGCAATAATTTCATCAGCTGAGTTACTACAAGATGCCGATTTTAATATGGAATCAGTTTCAGGTATCAAAAGTAAGTTAGAGTCACTATTAGACGAGTGCTCCACGCTAAAAAAAGGTGAAATTGGTGATTTACAAACAGAAGACAAGTGGATTTTATCTAAAACTCAAAGCAAGATTGCAGAAGTTACAGAAGCTGTAGAAAAAATGAGACTGAGAGAAGCATTACATGATATTTTATTTACATTTGAGAGTGATTTGAGCTGGTACCAAAAAAGAATTCAAGCTAAAGAAAGAAAGAACGTTTCAGGTATTTTGCATCAGATTAATTCATCTAGAGTTGCAATGCTTTCTCCATTTGCACCACATGTAGCAGAAGAGATGTGGGAAAAATTAGGAAACACCGAACCAGTATCAAAATCATCTTGGCCAGAATATTCTTCAGATAAAGTTGATAAAAGTATAATTCAATCTGAGGAATTGTTAAAATCAACTATCGAAGATATTACAAATATTCTTAAAGTTACAAAAATCAATCCACAAAAAATTGTGATATATACAAATTCAGATAGTATGAAATCAAAAATTTATCGAAAAATTTTGAGTGTGATGGTAGGAGGTCAAAACAATATGGGAGTTGTCATGAAAGAATTAATTGCAGACCCTGAAACTACTGATGCTAAAAAAATGCCAGACTACGTTCAAAAAGTGATCAAAGACTTACATTCAGAATCAGAGTCAATCAAAAAAATGAAACTTGAATCAGAATCATTTAATGAAAAAGAATTTTTGTTATCAGAATTATCTAGTATTGGACGAAAAGAGTTTGGAGTAGAGATTCAAGTGTATTCTGAATCAGATGATGATGTTTATGATCCTAAAGGAAAAGCAAGACATGCAAGGCCATACAAACCAGCAATTTTGATTGAATAAAACTGGAATTGTATTTATTAGGTTAGGCACTAACTAGATCAAATGAAAATTGCAGTTATGGGAATGGGTGTTGCAGGAAGTTATCTCATGGCTAGATTAAAAAATTCTGAACATGAAGTTGTGGGATATGAAAGAATGCCTGTAGAAAGACACGATTCTATTTGTGCATGGGGTACAATAAAAGAAGAATTAACTAATTTTTGTAAAAAAACAGGTAGAAATTTTGATGATTTCTTAATTCACGATGGAAAACAAATGCACGTCAAAATGAACAATGATGTAAAATTTGATATTGGTTTGAAGGGACTTTGTACTTACAATAAACTTGGATTGATAAAAGATTTCATAAAAGATTGTAATGTGATTTATGGTAAAGCTCCACGATTAGAGGAGATTGAAAACGAGTATGACATGATAGTCGATTGTACAGGATTTAACAGAAGTTACCTGCCAAAAATGGAACAGGATTTCTATTTACCAACATATGAGTATAAAGTTGAATATGAAAATGGCGTACCTTATGATGATTTTTACATTGAACCATTCCCAGGTATGTCTGGATATTTCTGGTATTTTCCATTGGGAGAAAAATATGCACATATTGGTGCAGGAGATTATAATAAAAAACACATCAAAGCAACAGACGAATTTCTTGAAAAACATGGAGGAAAAGTTATTGCAACCAAAGGACGTCCGATTAGATTAGCAACACCAGACAGATGCAAGCCATATTATTCCGGAAAAGTTGTAGGTGTTGGAGAATCAATTGGAACAGTTTATGCATTATTAGGAGAAGGAATTATCCCATCCATGCAATGTGTAGAAATTTTCTTAAAAAATATGCATGATTTCAAAGCATATGAAAAAGCAATTGAGAAACACTATAGTGTTTATGCCAAAGTGTTTAATTTTGTAAGAGCAAAAATTCGTAATGATTTTAATTTCTTGAAAGCATTACCAGACTTTATAGCAATATTCAGATACATGAAAAAGAATGAAGACAGATTTGGAATGCATATTAAAATTTCAGATTTGTTGAAAGTGGCAAAAGCCTAAGACATACTAAGAGAACCAAAACCTTCTTTCAAAGTTCTACTTGATTTCATATTATAATCATAAATTGTTGTAGAATAATCATCTAGGACTTCTTTCATGGAATCAAGTGAATCAGAAAGATAGAATCCAGGACAATCTCCAGTAAATTGAAATGTCGCATGAACACGTGCACGTCCTTTTTCATTTTGTGCCCATGTTGAAAATGGATACATGTAACAGACACCTGGACGTGTAGGATGAATTCCACATCCACCCTCCCCGTCTAAAAATCTACATGAAATATGTGTACCATCATCATCTTCAGTTTCATCTGTTTTTCTTTTTAGATTAACATTTGTCATTACAGAGAATCCACCAGATGGGGTAGGCTCATCATGAGTTGCAATTAGAGTTTCATTTTTTACAAACTCAGATATTTTTTGATATTTCAAACCTTGACCGATTTGAATTAAATCGTCAGAAGTTAGTGGTAAACGCCCTTGTCTATCACAACAATTATGACAATCAGGCCAATAACATTTCCATAAAATATATTTTTTTTCTTTTGGTAAATATGGAATATGAAATATAACATCTTTTACAGTCAATGCAAAATCTGTAACATCAGTATATTTTCCTAGAACAAAATCATGTAGGATTGGATCAACATCCCAATCTTTTTCAAGTAAATCTAAAGACTCTTGAATTTCTTTTTGAGACATTATTTCTTATATTCATAAAGTTTGATATTATAATGTTGAGTGAAAAAGGTAAATATGCATCAGCAACCGAAAACAGAAGATTTGTGTGGAAAGAAATCGTATGGCCACTCATTATACAAATTAACAGTGCTGAATTTACTTTAGCACAATATCAGAAAAAACGTGATGAAATATGCGTAAAATATGGAATCACTGTAAATGCATTATCAAGGGGATTAGCATCATTGCTTCAGAGAGGATTACTTTACAAAGAAAATCAATCATACTTTATTCATTATAGATTAATTCCATACATGCGATTAAAAGCAGAAGTTGATTATGGGACAGCTCTACATGAGATTAAGATCAGATGAATTCTACAATAATAAATATATTCAAACATTTTGTAATTTTAGATATAGCCCGGTAGTGTAGCGGCAAGCATAGGGGCCCCTGGAGCCTTTGACCTCGGTTCGAGTCCGGGCCGGGCTACTGTAACTTAATTTTATAGAAAATGAGGTACTTTAGAAATGAAATACTAAGAAAATATTGGCTATTATCTTGAAGCTTGTGCAACTCTTTCTAACTCATTCTTCTTTTTTACAGAAGGAGCAGAAGGATCATTGTTTGCAGCCAATATCAAATGTTCTGCAATATATTCCTCAATCGGTTTTGGATTTGAGAAAGTTGCTTCTTTAATTGCATCTGCAATGAATCTTAATGCTAAGTCAACACGACGTATTGGTGCAACATCAACTGAAACATGATAAACAGTTCCACCGTAAACAATTCTAGTTGTATCTTCATTTGGTGCAGAATTCTCAACTGCACGAACCAATATTTCTACAGGATTTTGACCAGTTTTTAGATTGATAATTTCAAATGCAAGTTTGATTATGTTTAGTGAATGTTGTTTTTTACCACCTTGTCTTCCAGTGTTTTTTGCATATTTTTTACCAAAATGCATTAGTTTGTTTGCTAATCTCTCTACAATGTGAACATCACCTTTATTGAATCTCTTTAGTGCTGAACGACCATAGTCGATTGGATAAATTAATGGTTTTAATGAAATTGCAGAGAGTGTTTTGTCACCAACTACGTGTGTTTGTAAACCTAAATCTTTAATCTCAATTTCAGAAGTATCCCATTTTCTAAATAAAAGTAATTTATTTTCAGCCATATCTCTATCTTCGTGGTTTTTCCTTCTTTCCTTCTACTAATTGACGTAATGATGTATTGTTAACTTTGAAAACTTTGAATCTTACACCAGGAATATCTCCCATTGCACCACCTTGAGTTGCACCCATACCCTCGACATGTACTTCATCGTGTTCATCAATGTAGTTCATAGCACCGTCACGTGGAAGAAATGCAGTAATTGATTTTCCATTTTTAATTAATTGTACTCTAACACATTTTCTTACAGCAGAGTTTGGTTGTTTTGCTTCAACACCAACCTTTTCTAAAACAATTCCTTTTGCTTGAGGAGCACCTGCAAAGGGGTTTGATTTTCTATCTAACCCTAATTCTCTTCTTTTGTAAGTTGAGATAGCCCAACGTTGTTGTTTCTTCTTATTTCGAAGATCTCGTCCTGCAAATAGTCCTAAAGGTGATTTTGCCATTATTACCACTCGAAAGCTTGTTCCTTGCTATTAATCATTACATATGTAATGTTGAAATATCGTCTGGCAAGTATTCTTGCCTTTTCAGCATTACGACCTTCCCGTCCTACTACAACTCCTTTTTTTGCACCATCAACTTCTACATTAGCTTGGAAGGAACCATCTAGTCTTTCAGAAATTTTAATGTCAGTGATATATTTTTCATTTAAGATATTTTTTAAAAGTTTGATTGGATCTTCGTTGTATTCTACAAGTTCAACTGCCCTATCGATTTTATTTTGAAGTGCTTTAATGTGTGCCCCGCCTTTTCCAATTGCCAGACCCATTTTACCTTCATTGACAACAAAGATAATTCTATCACGTTTTTCATCTTCAATGCAATCACGTGCTGTTGCTTTAGTGATATTTTGGAATAATGACATTAACTTCATTTGATCAGTTGTTAATTTGATTTCTTGTGAAATGGGTTTAATTTCTTGTGTCATCGTCATTCTAATTATTGAAAAAATTTTTCAGTCTCATTTAAACCTTGATTGATTTTTGAGTTTGGATAAGTTTTTAACAACATCATTTTGATTCTGTTTCTGCTTGTAGTGTTTTGATATCGGCATCAGCGATGTTGGTTAGAGAAATGGCTGAAACTCTAAATTGTAATCCACAGAGTTTTCCAAGGTTAACAGAGGTGTCATCATACGAAATTGTTGAAACATTTGATTTTTTTGCGTCATCTTCTATTTTTTCACTGATATGACTTGGTACAGATTTTGAAAGAAGTACAAGTTTAGATTTTGAGATATTACCCAAGACTTGTTTTGTACCAATAATGTATGCATCTTCTTTGATTGCATCTTTGAGTGTCTTTTCTATTTGTTTTTTTATCATGTTGCTTGTGTTAACAGCAAAATTTTAGCGACTTATAGATTTATTGATGTTAATACCCACGACTGTTACGATCTGGCTTATCCACATTTGGATTTCTAAAACCGTGTTTTTCCATCATATGATTCAAAAATCGTATATCATTATCAAATTTTTCACCACAAACAGAACAATTTGCCATGTTTTGATAAAATATGGCAGTAACTTATAGTTAATTGAATTAAAAAGATGCCAGCACTGTTGCTTCCCAACGGCTCTCGCATGTCAGTAACACAGCAGCGACATTTGGTTTGACTTCCAAGTTCGGAATGGGATTGGGTCGCACCCAAACGCTATGGCCGGCTTAACATTTCAACAAATTATCTTTCATAATAAGCTAACTAAAAAATTATGAATGGATTTTTTGAAGATAAAATATTCATAGAAGTATAAATTAAACCGACCGCGAATAACGTTATGACACATCGTGTTGCCGTATTAGATAATGAACTATGCCAACCCAAAAAATGTGGTTTGGAATGTATCAAATATTGTCCCGTGAATAAATCAGGTGCAGATTGCATTGTTCTCAATGAAGAGACCCACAAAGCAAGAATAGATGAGGACATCTGTAATGGTTGCGGAATTTGTGTTAAAGTTTGTCCATTTGATGCAATTACAATCGTGAATTTAGCTAGTGAATTAAAAACAGATAAGATTCATCAGTATGGAATGAATTCTTTTAGACTATACAAACTTCCAACTCCGAAGAAAGGTGAAGTCGTAGGATTACTGGGAAGAAATGGGATGGGGAAAAGTACTGTCGTCAATATTCTTTCAGGCGTCTTAAAACCAAATCTTGGAAATTATGAACAGCCACCAGAATGGGATGACGTTTTAAAACATTACAAAGGTACAGAGCTAAAAGCTCATTTTGAAAAAATAAAAAACGGCGAGATCAAAGCATCGATAAAACCACAACAAGTTCACACTATTGCAGATGCATTTGATGGAACTGGAAAAGAACTCTTAGACAAATTTGATCAAAGAGGAGTGTCTCGTGAACTGGTCAGACAATTAGGATTAGAAAATTCTTTAGAACAAAGTCTTAAGGAACTTAGTGGAGGAGAGCTTCAAAGATTATCAGTTGCAACAGCGGCATCAAAAGATTCAGACTTTTATTTTTTTGATGAGCCATCATCTTACAATGATGTATTTCAAAGAACAGGAGTTGCAAGAGTAATTCACAAACTTGCTGAAGAAGGAAAAAGTGTAATGGTGGTAGAACATGATTTAACATTATTAGACTATCTTAGTGACTACATTGAGGTATTGTATGGTGTACCTGCTGCATATGGAATTGTTTCAACTGTACTATCAACCAAAGTTGGAATTAATGTATTTCTTGACGGTTATTTACCAGCAGAAAATGTTAGATTTAGAGATAAAAAATTTACTTTTGATGCATCAACATCAGGAGATGAAATACTAGAAAGCGATACAATAGTTTCATATCCAAAATTAGAGAAAAAATATGATTCATTTTCAGTTACAATTGAACCAGGAACCGTAAGAAAAGGAGAGTTACTTGGAATAATGGGTGCCAATGCATTAGGAAAAACAACAATGATGAAGATGATTGCAGGAGTTGAAAAACCAACTGAAGGATCAGTAGATAAAAAAATCAACATTTCATACAAACCACAATATCTTTCAAATGATATTGATATAGAAGTAATTGCAGTTTTAGAAAAATCAAATGGCTCTACAATCGAAGGAAGTGCTGAAGAAGAACAAATTTTGGACCCATTAAAATTAAAAAAATTGTATAACAAATCAGTGAAGAATTTGTCAGGAGGAGAACTTCAAAAAGTAGCAATCGCATCCTGCTTATTACAGAAAGCAGATTTGTATGCGCTAGATGAACCATCTGCATTTTTAGATGTAGAAGATAGAATTGCAGTTGCAAAATTTTTACAGAAATTTGTTCGTTCATTTGGAAAATCTGCAATAATCATAGACCACGACCTACAATTGATGGATTTGGTCTCAGATTCCATGGTAATTTTTGAGGGAACATCAAGTGTAGCAGGAGTCGCCACATCACCAATGCCAAAAAATGATGCCATGAATAGATTCCTAGAATCGCTTGATATTTCATTTAGAAGAGATGTGAAAACAAGCAGACATCGTGTAAATAAAGAAGCAAGTAGATTAGACAAAGAGCAAAAATCAACAGGCAATTATTATTTTAGAAAATGACTAAGATGTTAAAAAGAGTCTTACAAGATGTTCTCTCCGAAGAAGAAAATGAACAATTAATTTCTGCATTTGATCAAATTGGAGATATCATAGTAGTGAGAATTCCAGATTCATTAGTTTCAAAAAAACAGATCATTGGAAAAACACTACTAGAACAAGTTAGTACAGCAAATTCTGTTTTTTATCAATCATCACCGGTAGAAGGTGATTTTAGAACTAGAAAATTAGAAGTCATTGCAGGAGAAGATAAAACTCAAACAGAATACAAAGAAAATGGATGTAGGTTCATAGTGGATGTAGAAAAAGCATTCTTCTCACCACGGCTGTCAACAGAAAGAGAAAGAATTGCAGGATTAGTAAAAGATGGAGAAGTAATAATCAACATGTTTGGAGGTGTAGGAATGTTTTCCGTACTTGCAGCAAAAAATATGTCATGTACGGTATACAACATTGATCTAAATCCTGTTGCAGCACAATTGTGTAAAGAAAATGTTCAAATTAATAAGCTCAAGGGAGAAGTAATTTCTTTGAACGGAGATGCAACAGAAGTGATTAATGAACAGTTAGTTGGGAAAGCCGATAGAGTTTTGATGTTGTTGCCTGAACGTTCTGATGAATTTCTAGATGCTGCATTAACAGGACTAAAAGATGAAGGAATAATTCATTATTATTCTCACATGCATGCGGATAAAAAACAAGATGCAGGAAAATTATCTGAAGAACATTTTATGAGTGTAAACAAAACAAATGCAGACATAATAACTTCACGAAATGTTAGACCAGTAGGACCAAGATTTTATCAAACCGTAGTAGATGTGAAAATTTCTAAAAACTAATCATCTTCAATTAATGAAGAAGGTTTTGCAGTAGTTGTAGCCATTTGATAACCAATCCAAGAAACTATTCCTAAAACACCACCTACAACCATCAATATTGTTAATTGTAAAACAATTGGGCTCCATTCAGAGAGCATCAAAAGATATGCATAAACAAAAAATGCCGCTATACAAGATACAAAGATGAAAACACCCATTGATTTTCGTCTTGACATGTCGATTCGATCAAAAACAGTAATTTAATTGAACTCAATTGCCATCATATAGGCATCTTCGCCGTCACGATAATACGTCTTGAGTCTTTGTTTGATATCCATCCCCAAATCTTGGTATAATTTTACAGCCTCGGTATTACTACAACGAACTTCAAGATACATTTCATCACATTGTTTTTCTTTGACTCCCTTGAATGCTTCATTGACAAGAATTTTTCCATATCCATTTCCACGTTGTTCTTCTAATACTGCAACAGATACAACATGACCTTTTTTTACAAATCCAAGTTTTTTGAAGTTAGAAAATCCAAATTCAGTCTTACACATAATATATCCAATATGATGACCGCTTTTTTCAGCAATCAAAAAGGCTTCAGGTGCTTCTACTAAGAGACTTTCATAAAAATAATCAGAATAGTGTTCAGGTAATGTTTTCATATTAATTTCCATTACACCAATAAGATCACTAGGCTCACAACGTCTGAATATGGCTCCATTATGCTCACGTAGAATTACCTGCATAGTAATACACAAAATGTATCATATTTAATTTGATACTGGAAAAACAATTATGTTCAGATAATACACGATCCTTATGATAGAACCTACACAAGAATTTATTAAAAAAGTTGTAGAGAATCATTTCGATGTTTCTGATATAGAGATAGGTCTAGTGAAGATGCAGTTTTATTTTGAGGATCAAGATTTCAAAGAAAAGTTTGTTCGCTTAACACAAGAATTAGAGACTAACAATTTACTGTGTACACTTGAAAAAGAGGGATACAGGCACATGGTAGTTGTATCAAAATTACCTAAACAAAAAAAGAGAAAGTGGTTATCAAAATCTTGGACGCCGAGAATCATGTTTGCCGCAACTGTTGCAATGGTGTTAATTGATGGCTTTTACAGAACTGCAATGCTTAACACATTTCCACTCATCAAACCAATTGGTGACCCACTTGGAGTTGCAATTGTATATGCATGGGCATTGCTAGGAATTTTAGGTGTGCATGAAGCAGGACATTTGATTGCTGCAAAGTGGCATAAAATAAAGACAACATGGCCATACTTTATTCCAGGAATTCCGATTGTAGGAATACCAACATTTGGTGCATTCATTCAATCAAGAAGTCTTACAGTGAATAGAGACATTTTATTTGATATTGCGGTAGCTGGTCCAATTGCAGGATTAGTGGTTGCAGTAGTTGTTGTAATTTTTGGTGCATGGACATCACCGGTAATTGACAGTCAGATAGCAGAAGATCTGATGATGGGTTCAACATTGTTCCCTATGAATGAAAATTTAATCATGAAAGGTGCACTTGCACTATTTGACAAAGATGGAGACGATGTTGAAGTCATAATGTCTCCAATAATGTTTGCAGCATGGCTTGGATTTTTAATTACATTTTTAAATTTACTACCTGCGTGGCAGTTAGATGGTGGTCATATGTCAAGAGTCATTTTGGGACGAAAATGGCACAAGTATGCAACATATGCAAGTTTAGGAGTTTTAGCATTACTGAATTATTGGATGATGGCAATTTTTATTTTAATTTTAAGTTCAAGAAGTAAAGATGCACAACCATTAGATGACATTTCACCACTATCAAAGAATAGAAAAATTGTTTACATCGGAGTTATTGTTTTAGCGGTTTTGTGTGCACCACTACCAGCATCAATTTTCCCGTAGTAAGGTGCGTGCACCATCTTCAATGACCTGTACTTTTTGTCGTGGACCCTGATTTTTTAAAATATAGTCCATTGATTTTTTAATTCCATCCACGGGAATCATTCCAAGTTTTTTGATGTAAAGTTCAGGTAAGATTGATGTAATTGCAATTTGAGAATTTTTCTGAATTTCTGACAGATAGAGGAGATTTTCCATTCCATCTTCATACTTTGATGCATTTTTGATCTTTTCAGGCGTGATACGGCCATCAATTAATTTTTGAAATGTTTCTGAACCCAATCCAGCCATACATTCAGCTACCAGTATGATTAATCCCTGATTTTTTATCGAGGTGTAAAAGTTCCATACAGAATTTAATGAAGAAGATAGTGTTTGATTACTTGCATCCCTTCCGGTACTAATTATCATTGTACGGAACTTTTCTTCAAAGGTTGCAGTAGATTTTAGAAGTGTTTGAGATATGGATGATGTTTTTGATGGATGACCAACCTGTAAGCCTGAAATTCCTTTTTTGTTTGCTGTAATTTCAATACATGAAACCTCAAATCCATCTGTAAACTTTTTTGCATCACCAAATGATGGAGAATCTGTACCAGGTGTTGGTAAATTTCCTGAGCGATGTGAAAATGCCTCTAACATTTTGTCTGCACCAAACTTACGAAGTAATCTAGTTGCAACAGTTTCATATCCAAATAAACCATCAAATTGCACTTCACCAAGGAATACTAGATTTGAATTTGATAGTTCTTTTTCTTCAAACTCGTTGATAGTTATAGTATCAGGATTATTTGCTTTGATTAGAGGAAGATTTCTTTTGTCAACTAACAGTTTAGGTTTTGAAAATGATTTAATTTCACATTTTTCATAAAGTTTTCCAAGAATTTTTTGTATCGTTATACTGTAATTTTGGATTACAATTTCAGTTGGCTTTGATAAATCAAGTGCTTCTAAATTTTCATTTATGACAGAGTCATCAATTATTGGTTTTTCAAATTCTATTCGTTCATCTAGGTTTTCAGCCATAATATCTAGAACGACCTCATTTTTTCCATAGTTCAACCAAATTTCAGGCATGATTAATGAATAAAATGAACTAAAATAAATACAGCTTTACGAGCATTCAGATCTCTTGCGTGTACTTCTTTTAGCTATTCTTGTGTTATCGATAATTGTTCCAATTGGTGTAAATGATGTATTTGCCAATGATAGAAAAAATATTCTTGAAATAGCTAGTTTAGAGCATGATGTCCGCCAAGGGCAGTACAACTCTCTAGTGCAGGTAGATTCTGACACATATGCTTTGGCGTATGAAGGTAAAGATAGTGACGGTTTCATCTCCACGTTTACAATTTCATCTGATGGTACTAGTATTGTTAAAGTGGATACTTTGGAGCATGATACTGTTCGAGGACAGCACAACTCTCTAGTGCATGTAGATTCTGATACGTATGCTTTGGCGTATACAGGTGAAGATGAGGACGGTTTCATCTCGACGTTTACAATTGACAGTGACGGTAACATCACTGCAGTAAAGACACAATCTGAAGGTAATAATCTAGAGCATGATGCTGACCAAGGAGTTGCCAGTGTATTACACAACTCTCTAGTGAAGGTAGATTCTAACACAATTGCTTTGGCGTATGCAGGTGCAGGAGAGGACGGTTTCATCTCGACGTTTACAATTGACAGTGACGGTAACATCACTGCAGTAAAGACACAATCTGAAGGAAATAACTTAGAGCATGATGAAGAACGAGGACAGTTCAACTCTCTAGTGCAGGTAGATTCTGATACGTATGCTTTGGCGTATGAAGGTTTAGATAGAGACGGTTACATCTCGACGTTTACAATTGACAGTAACGGTAACATCGCTGCAGTAAAGACAGAATCTGAAGGTAATAATCTAGAGCATGATACTAATCGAGGATCGTTTAACTCTCTAGTCCATGTAGTTTCGGACACCTATGCATTGGCTTATACAAGTCACGGTGAAGACGGTTTCATCTCGACGTTTACAATTGACAGTAACGGTAACATCGCTGCAGTAAAGACACAATCTGAAGGTAATAATCTAGAGCATGATGAAAATAAAGGAATTTACAACTCTCTAGTGCAGGTAGATTCCGATACATATGCTTTGGCGTATACAGGAACTGATACTAACGGTTTCATCTCGACGTTTACAATTTCATCTGATGGTACTAGTATTGTTAAAGTGGAAAATTTGGAGCATGATACGGATGTAGGAAACTACAACTCTCTAGTGCAGGTAGATTCTGACACCTATGCTTTGGCGTATACATCAGGTCAAAAAGACGGTTGGATAATGACATTTACAATTCCAGAAGA
>Ga0257121_1000089_pt1 | contig 71624 bp, 61 predicted proteins | sample SI106_100metaG_FD_190180 | JGI IMG/M metagenome (GOLD analysis project Ga0257121, IMG submission 190180) | Marine microbial communities from Saanich Inlet, British Columbia, Canada - SI106_100 | ecosystem: Environmental > Aquatic > Marine > Inlet | place: Canada: British Columbia | collected...
TATTTTATCTGCAAGTATATGTATGTCATATATTTCGTCCAAGGAAGTAAGATATGTCATTTTTCCTGCTATACTTTTGGTTGGCAGATGAACTACTACTATTCCTGCTTCATCAGCTTTTTCTGCAAAAGGTAGTTTCCCAAAAGTAGAAGAGTTTTTTCTCAGTTTGGAAAGTCCAATAAATAGATAATCTTTATGTAAACTCATTCCTCTTACAAAACCATTAATTTGTACAATTACCTCATAAGTACCGTCTTCAGTATTAACTTTTACTAATTCTCCGGTTGCAGAAAGTAGTACGTATAATTCGTTGTTAAAGATTCTTGGCGTATGTGGCATAGCCAATCCTTTAGCAATTATGGCGTTTGTTTCTACATCAATAATTATTCCGCTTTCGGTTACCTTATCGCGCCAGCTTTGAGGTATATTTCCATTATTGAAAGCAGTAGTATATTTCGGTTTTCCATTTTTCATTGCCATCCCATTAAGGTGACATCTGTCTTCTGAAGCAATTTTATCAATAAATGGGGGAGTCCAGAAAGGAGTGAAGTTATAATTATCATCAATTTCTACTATTGATGAAAAGAGCGTGTTAACTGCATATAGCTCCCCATTATTTCCAAAATTTAAATCATGAATATCAATTGCTCCTGTATGAAAAGTATTTCTGGGCAGGTAAAGTGCATCATAAGTATTGGGTGCTTTTGGATAGAATCTTGCTAAATCGATAGAATTTCGAAATACAATTACTTCATCCTTACAGGCAATAGCAATTTTATCTTCTTTAGTGTCCTCAGCAATACCCATTGCTTTTTCAAAATTTCTTGGCAGTTGTACTAAACTATTCTCATCTTTTGCAGAAATAAAAACCACTTTACCAGCTTGATAAGTAGAAATTGCAATACTGCAATTCAATTGCTGTAATAATTGAGGAAGTTGAGGGGTATACCTACAGCTAAAAGGTGCAAGGGCTTTTGGGCTTGAATTCTGATTATTCATAATACAATGATACAAAAAAACGGATATAGCCCGTTTCAATATTCCTTAAAGTATCAAGTATTTATTTTGCAAATTGTGCAGCTACTTTTTTATTTCTTGGTCCTTCAGAATAATCATAGAAGCCTTCTCCTGATTTAACACCTAATTTACCTGCCATAACCATATTTACTAAAAGTGGGTTAGGAGCATATTTAGGATTTCCAAAGCCATCCTGCATTACCTCTAGAATTGAAAGACAAACATCTAAACCAATAAAATCAGCTAAGTGTAAAGGTCCCATTGGATGTGCCATACCTAACATCATTACAGTATCAATCTCATCAACACCAGCAACTCCTTGGAATAAAGTTTCGATAGATTCATTAATCATAGGCATAAGTATTCTATTGGCTACAAAACCTGGATAATCGTTTACTTCTACAGGAGATTTTCCAAGGGTTCTGCTCATATCCATTACCCTTTGAGTAACTTCATCAGAAGTGGCGTAACCTCTAATAACTTCAACTAATTTCATGACAGGAACAGGATTCATAAAATGCATTCCAATAACCTGAGCAGGACGAGAAGTAACAGCAGCAATTTTTGTGATAGAGATTGAGGATGTATTAGTAGCTAATAAGGTATTTGTATCACAAATTTCATCTAATTGCTTAAATATTTTTAATTTTAAGTCAATGTTTTCTGTTGCTGCTTCAACAACTAAGTCAGCTCTTTTTACTCCAACAGTTATATCAGTATGTGTGGTAATGTTTGCTAAAGTATTCGCTTTTTCAGTTTCAGTAATTTTCTCTTTTTTCACCATTCGATCTAAGTTCTTACCGATAGTAGCAATTGCTCTTTCAAGGGAATCAGCTGAAATGTCAACTAAGTTTACATTAAAATCTTCTTGAGCAAATGTATGTGCAATTCCATTTCCCATTGTTCCTGCACCAATTACTGTAATATTCTTCATTTTTTTGTTTTAATTATTTGGTAAAAATATAAATAGAGTTTAGATATTAGCAGTGAGATGTTAGATTTTATTAAACACCTAGTCTTAATATTTTAGTGTTGAGTCAAATTTTAATAAACTACTTTTAGGTTATCAAAAAAAAGTTCATTCTTTTCTAATTCAAAATCTCTTTTCATTCCGATAAATACTTTAAAAGAAGAAGCGTTAATCCCTTCAGAAATAGTACTTGTTAAGTTTACATATATTTTATTCCATTCTTGTTTTGGGTTAATCCATAGTAAATCTTTCTGGATTACTGATTGAGGGTAGTTAACATAAACACCTACTAAAAACTGAGTGTTTGATTTGTAGTCAAGCTCTAAAAAAACAGGAGCACCTGCTTGGGGTAAATCTGTTAATTCATCAGTTGAAATTTCAAAAGTAAATAATGAATCAGATAAAATTCCAGCACCATAATTATTATTTTCATCTACTAACTTTAATAGGGTGGTATCAGAAATTGCTGATATTTCTATGTTAAGGCCTGTTCCTTCAAAATCCTCTAGAAAAAAATCAATACTATCCAAATAGCTTATTATTGGAATAATAGTCTTTGTTTCGTTTGGAGTAAAAGTAATGTCTGCATAGTAAGAAGAATAAAAAGGATATGCTATTCGGCTGCTAGCAATTCCATTGACTTTTATTCCAGCTTTTATTCTTACGGTTTGAATTTCTTCTTCTAAAACAGGGAATTTTGCTGGTAATTCATACACTCCTTGTAGTTGGTCGTTTACATAGACCCAAGCATCTGTTATATTTGAATTAGTACTCCCTTCATCTAAAGTAATATTATTAATCTTTAAATAGGTTGGTATACCACTTGAATCTTCTTTTTGGCAAGAAGCAAGGGCAAGCACTGTCAGTAAGCAAGTAATTTTCTTCATGTATTATTCTATTAACAATTTGCTGTGGATTTATTATTGATACTAATGCTAAAAAAGCATTTTTATTGTATTTCTTTTGTTGGTAATAAAAACGGATTCAAAAATACATTTTAAAGATTGATAAAGAAAAAGAATGGTAGATAGTTTTAGACATCAAGGTTTGCGTAAACAGTTAGTTGAGCATTTAGCTTCCAAAGGAATTTCTGATTTAGAAGTGTTAAATGCTATAAATAAAATCCCTAGGCATCTGTTCATGGATAATGCTTTTGTAAATTTTTCTTATCAGGATAAAGCATTTCCGATAGGAGCAGGGCAGACTATTTCTCAGCCCTATACAGTTGCTTTGCAAAGTCAGTTACTTGAAATAAAACCTTATGAAAAGGTTTTGGAAGTGGGTACAGGTTCAGGCTACCAAGCAGCTGTACTTTCCTTATTGGATGCTGAAGTATTTACTATTGAACGTCAAAGAGAATTATTTCTGAAAACAAAAAAGTTCTTACCTACTTTGGGTTATAATTGTATGTTTGTATATGGTGATGGCTATAAAGGAATGCCTAATTTTGCACCATTCGATAAAATAATAATAACTTGTGGGGCTCCTTTTATTCCTGAGGATTTGGTAACTCAACTAAAAGTAGGAGGTATAATGGTTGCTCCAATTGGTGATGGAGATATTCAGGTAATGCACTTAATCGAAAAGATTTCAGAAACAGAAACTAGAGCAACAACTCATGGAGAGTTTTCGTTTGTACCAATGCTAAATGATAAAAATAATGGAAAATAAAGGAATAGAATTTTACACAACTTGCAAAAAAGATTTTATACTCTAATTTTTTATCATATTGATTAATTGATTTGTAATTGTTGATAACAAGCTGTTAATTAAGCTATTGAAAATTTAGCTCCTTTTTTTATGCTTCTAATATTCCTTTTATAATTTCACAACCTTCAATTATTTCTATATTTGAAATGGTTAGCGGTGGAGTAATGCGAATTGCAGTTTTAGTGAATAAGAAATAAAATAAAATTAATCCTTTTTCAAGGGATTGTTGCACTACCTTTTTAATCAATTCCTCATCTTGAAATTCAACAGCCAGCATAAGTCCTTTACCTCTAATTTCTTTGATTTTTGAATGTTTTAAATGTGTTCGAAACAATTGTTCTTTTTCTTCTACTTCTTTCATAATATTAGTAGCAAGTAAATGTCCTAAGCAAGCTAAAGATGCTGCACAATTTATTGGATGTCCACCAAAGGTTGTTATATGTCCTAATTTGGGTGCATAGGTGAGGAGGTTCATTAGTTTCCAAGAAGTAATAAAAGCGCCAATAGGCATTCCACCACCCATTCCTTTTGCAACACATAAAATATCAGGGATTATCTCATAAGTTTCAAATCCAAATAAGGTGCCTAATCTGCCGTAACAAGTCTGTATTTCATCAAAAATTAGGAGCGTTCCTGTTTCAGTACATTTCTCTCTTACTTTCTGTAAGAAATTGTTGCTAGGTGTTATAAAGCCAGTTCCTCCTTGAATAGGTTCTATTACTACTGCAGCAGTTTTTTTAGTAATACTATCTAAGGAATTCTCATTATTAAAGATAATCTGATTGCAATTTGGTAGTAAAGGACGATATCTTGCTTTATGTTCCTCATTTCCCATAATAGAAAGTGCGCCTTGTGTAGAACCATGATAAGAATTTTTACAAGAAATAATTTCAGAGCGTCCTGTTGCTCTCTTAGCTAATTTCATAGCACCCTCAATAGCTTCTGCACCAGAATTAGTGAAATAAGTAGTGCATAAATTTTCAGGAAGATTATCTGCTAATAACTTGGCTAATTTGTACTGTGGAGACTGAATATATTCTCCATAGACCATTACATGAGTATATTTATCTAATTGTTCCTTTACTGTTTCGATAATAATTGGGTTGGAGTGCCCTAAGGAACAAGCTGAAACTCCTGCAATAAAATCCAAATATGCTTTACCGTTAACATCATAAATATAGCTACCTTTTGCTGAAGCGATTTCTAAGCAAGAAGGGAATGGAAAAGTTTGTGCTTGGTATTTTTTAAAAATATCTTTTGCAGCAGACATTATTTTCTAGCTATTGCTTTTTTAGCTGCTGCAACAATTGCTTTAGCGTCTAAGCCGTATTTTTCTAATAGTTGCATTGGAGTTCCACTTTCACCAAAAGTATCATTCACACCAACCATTTCAATAGCAGTAGGAAGTTCTCTGCCTAATAATTGAGCAATGCTATCTCCTAATCCGCCATTTAGCATATGTTCTTCAGCTGTAACAACACATTTAGTTTGTTTTACAGCTTCTAGGATAGCTTTATTGTCCAAAGGTTTAATGGTGTGGATATTTATTACTTCAGCAGAAATTCCTGCCTCTACCAATGTCTTAGCAGCTTCTAATGATTCCCATACCAAATGACCAGTTGCAAATATAGTTAGATCAGTCCCTTCTTTTAGATGCAAGGCTTTTCCAATCTCAAAATTTTGATCAGAAGGTGTGAAGTTAGGTACCGCTGGCCTTCCAAAGCGTAAGTAAACTGGTCCTTCATGGTCAGCAATGGCAATAGTAGCAGCCTTAGTTTGATTATAGTCACAAGTATTGATAACTGCCATATGTGGTAACATTTTCATCATACCAATATCTTCTAATACTTGGTGAGTAGCCCCATCTTCCCCTAAAGTAACCCCAGCATGAGAAGCGCAAATCTTTACATTCTTACCTGAATAAGCAATAGATTGACGAATTTGATCATAAACACGAGAAGTTGAAAAGTTAGCAAAAGTGCCAGTAAAAGGAATTTTTCCTCCAATAGTCATTCCAGCAGCAATTCCAATCATATTTGCTTCAGCAATCCCAATTTGAAAAAAGCGTTCAGGGTTTTCATCTTGAAAGTCATTCATTTTAAGAGACCCAGTAAGATCAGCACAAAGCGCTACCACGTTAGGGTTAGTTCTTCCTAGTTCTGTTAATCCTGCTCCAAATCCTGATCGAGTATCTTTCTTTTCCATTTTAATAAATTTTTATCAATTCAGTTCCTCCTGATTTAAGTTTAAAACTTTTTTCATTAGTATAAATATATTGCTTAGCCGATTTTGCTCTAAAAACTACTTTATAGTTCCCAGGCAAAAGCCTAATTTTATGCTGTAAGTTATTTCCTTTAAAGTGATAAATCTGTTCCAATTTATCTTTGTTTTGAAGATATATTCCGCCATATCCTCTGGATGGAAGTAGGATATTTGCAATACCTGGTGTTGGGATAGTATAAGTAGTTTTGGTGCTTTGGTTTATCTCAACATCAATAAATTTTTTTCTTGGTAAGGTGAGTAATTCAATGTCATATCTTCCTGTAAGATAGCTTTCTACAGTATTAATTTCTTGCACATGTAAAGTTGTATCAATTCCGGCAGGACGCACAATATATTGATAGTTAATTCTAGAATTCATCTTTATTTCCAATTCCCCTTGAGGAATGGATAGCGGAATAATCGTGTGTTTCCCTGGATTAAGTATTATGCTATCCACAGAAACAGGAGGGATAGTATGTGCTACCACCTTATAAGAAAGTACAGGGTCGATAATCATTGTATCAGGGTTGCCATACGCATTCATAGTATGAATATAGTTGTGTTTTGCCACTCCAGTAAAATCATTGTAAAAAGTAAGGTTGACATTCGTTTCAGTAGATTCTCCATTTTCATCTAACAAATTAACCTGTGCAGTTGTATTGTCAATAACATGTGAAATTACTACATTAAGTATATTCGTAAAATCTGATTCCTTACTGGCATCAAAATAACGCCCAACACAATCAAATGTTTTTTTCCAACTATCATCCAAACCAACCCCAATGACAAAAGGTTTTAGAATAATTCCTTTTCTTTGAAACAATCGAGAAACAGCACAAGGATTCATGCCGCATTCTTCCCTTCCATCCGTAATTAAGATAACAATATTACGTGAATTTCCTGAAGGAAAATCCTTAGCTCCCTCTTCCAAAGAACGAGCAATAGGAGTAGTTCCTCTTGCCCGAATCATGCTAAGTTTTGCTTTCATCCTTTCGACTGCTAAGTGTGCTGGCAGGAAGTTTATTTCCAGTTTAGTATCATCACAATCCTGAGGAGGATAGCCTTTTTGATGACCATAAACCCTAAGTCCAATTTCTAGGTTTTCAATATTTTTAAGAGAGTCGACCATATTGCTTAGTAGGTTTTTAGCAATATCAATTTTACGACCCGATTGCCACCTTCCCAACATAGATTGAGAAGCATCAAAAATAAAAAGTATACGATTGACAGGTTCCTTCTTTTTTTGAGCAATAGCAGTAAAGCTCCCAATAAAAAGAAGTATAGCCATCAATAATATTTTATAGTTTTTAGTAATCACCTAAAGTTTCAGCGTTTTGTACTAAAGCACTTTTTAGTTCCTCATCATTAGGAGCGGAACCATGCCATTTGTGTGTTCCCATCATATAATCCACCCCATTACCCATTTCAGTATGCATAATAATAACAACTGGTTTCCCATGACCAGAGAGTTCCTTAGCTCTAGCCAAAGTATGAATTACTGATTCAATATCATTTCCTTGAAATTCTTCCAAAACAATCCAATCGAATGCTTTAAGTTTTGCAGAAAGATTACCCATAGGCAGCACATCATCAATTGAACCATCAATTTGTTTTTGATTATAGTCAATAGTAGCAATAAGATTATCAACATTCTTAGCAGCAGCATACATAAAGGCCTCCCATACTTGACCCTCTTGTAATTCCCCGTCACCATGTAAACTATAAACCATACTGTTATCCTTATTCAGTTTTTTGGTAAGTGCGGCACCAATAGCATTGGATAAACCTTGACCTAATGAGCCTGAAGCCATACGGATTCCTTCTAATCCTTCATGTGTAGTAGGGTGTCCTTGCAAACGACTATTCAATTTACGAAAAGTAGCCAATTCAGCTACATCAAAATAACCTGAACGAGCTAATACTGAATAGAAAACAGGTGAAATATGGCCATTAGATAAAAAGAAAAGATCCTCACCTTTTGCATCCATACTAAAGCTTGTATTATGATTCATAACATCAAAGTAAAGAGCCGTAAAAAATTCGGCACATCCCAAAGAACCCCCAGGATGACCAGAACTATTGGCGTGAACCATTCTTACTATGTCTCTTCTTACTTGAGAAACAACATCATTTAATTTTGAAATATTTGGCATTATATTGAATGTGTAATTTTACGCAAAGATAGTAATCATAATAATTGATAGTTGATAGTTACTGGTTCTTTTTTATTGGTTTTATGCTGATTTATTAACATTTAATTTTAATTGGTAGTTAATGTATTTTTCTTGAATTATGTAATTCAAGAAAGTAGAAAATAATTTTTCAAATACTTTTCATCAAATATGGAGTAATTAAGAGTAGCGCATAGTTTATTGTATTGCTTAAGGAATTTGTTTTTTTCGGATTTATCCTTGTTGAAATGATAATTTCCAAATGTTGGGCGTTTTATATGGGATTTTTTTCTTTAACAAACAACAAACAAGTATTAACAATTTCTATCTTTGCCGACTTTTAAAAAATAATAGTTATGGCGTTAAAATGTGGAATTGTAGGTTTACCAAATGTTGGAAAATCAACATTATTTAATTGTTTATCAAAAGCAAAAGCACAGTCAGCAAATTTTCCTTTTTGTACTATTGAACCTAATGTAGGTATTATGTCAGTGCCTGATGATAGATTAGAGGCTTTATCGGCTATAGTAAAGCCTGAAAGAGTAATGCCTACCACAGTTGAAATTGTCGATATTGCTGGCCTTGTGAAAGGAGCTAGTAAAGGAGAGGGCTTAGGAAATAAATTTTTAGGAAATATTAGAGAAACCAATGCCATTATACATGTGTTAAGGTGTTTTGATGATGATAATATTATACATGTTGATGTTACAGTTGATCCAGTAAGAGATAAAGAAACGATTGATATGGAATTGCAGTTAAAAGATTTGGAAGCGTTAGAAAAATTGCGTGATAAAAATGTGCGTACTGCAAAATCAGGCGATAAAGAAGGACAAAAAATATTAGCTATTTGTGAGAAATATATTGCTCATCTGGAAGCTGGAAATTCAGCAAGAAGTGTAGATGCTAGTGAGGATGAGTTAGAAGTAATTGAAACCTTACAACTTTTAACAGCAAAGCCTGTAATGTACATGTGTAATGTTGATGAAGAGTCGGTAAAAACAGGTAACAAGCATGTATCGGCCGTTAAAGAAGCCGTTAAAAATGAAGATGCAGAAGTGCTTTTAATCGCTACGGCTATTGAAGCTGAAATTGCAGAATTAGAAGATGTTGAAGAGCGATTAATGTTCTTAGAAGAACTAGGCCTTGAAAAGCCTGGGGTACACTACCTAATACAATCCACATATAAATTACTAAACCTAAAAACTTACTTTACAGCAGGATTAAAAGAAGTAAGAGCTTGGACAATAACTGAGGGTACTAAGGCGCCACAGGCTGCAGCAGTAATTCATACTGATTTTGAAAAAGGATTCATTAGAGCTGAAGTAATGGCTTATAATGACTTTGTTACTTTAGGTTCCGAACAGGCGTGTAAGGATAATGGAAAGCTAGCAATTGAAGGGAAGGATTATTTAGTGAAAGATGGCGATATCATGAATTTCCGATTTAATGTCTAATCTTTTTTCTTTGTTAATCTATTGATTTAAAATTCAAACATAGTTATAATATATTCAATAATTATTATTCAATTATTTAAGTTGAAAACCCTGTTAATAACGCATCTTTAGTTATCGAAAATAAATTCATTAGTATTTTATATTTGTTTTCTATCAAAATAGTAGTTGTAAATAAGGATAAAAATGGCTGAAGAAAATTATAATGAGGATAGTATCCGATCGCTAGATTGGAAGGAACATATCCGATTACGCCCTGGAATGTACATTGGGAAAATGGGTAATGGCTCCTCACCTGATGATGGTGTTTACATTCTTTTGAAAGAGGTGATTGACAACTCAATTGATGAATTTGTGATGGGTAATGGAAAGACTATTGAGGTTGCTGTTAAGAATAATAAGCTTTCAGTTCGTGATTATGGTAGAGGAATTCCACTTGGAAAAGTAGTGGATTGTGTGTCAAAAATTAACACAGGAGCTAAGTACGATTCCAAAGTTTTTAAAAAATCAGTTGGGCTTAACGGAGTAGGTACAAAGGCAGCTAATGCTCTTTCTTCTTATTTTTGTATTCGTTCCATCCGTAATGGAAAAAGTAAGTTAGTAGAGTTCGAGCAAGGAAATATCATAAATGAAGAACCAATACAAGAAAATAGCAGTAGGAAAGGTACTAAAGTAACTTTTACTCCTGATGAAGAGCTGTTTGGGAAATACAGATTTATTAATGAGTATATAGAGAAAATGATGTGGAATTATTGTTACCTAAACCCAGGGTTAACAATAATTTTTAATGGTGATAGTTTTTGTTCAGAAAATGGCCTGTTTGACCTTTTAGAACAAAGAACTGATGCCGAAATGTTGTATCCAATTATTCACTTAAAAGGAGCTGATATTGAAGTAGCAATAACGCATTGTAAAAATCAATATTCTGAGCAGTATTACTCTTTTGTTAACGGGCAACATACTGTGCAAGGGGGTACGCATCAAGTTGCTTTTAGGCAAGCATTGGCAAAAACGATAAGAGATTTTTATGGTAAAAATTATGATGCTGCAGATATAAGGCAGGCGATAAATGCAGCTGTCAGTATAAAAGTAATTGAACCTATATTCGAATCGCAAACCAAAACCAAACTAGGGTCAATCGAAATGGAGCCAGGTGGAGTAACTGTACTTTCTTTTATTCAGGATTTTCTAAAAAAGAAGTTAGATAATTATTTGCATAAAAACTCTGATGTTGCGGATGCGATACAACAAAAAATACAACTGGCTGAACATGAGCGTAAGGCTATGGCAGGGATTAAGAAACTAGCTAGAGAAAGAGCTAAAAAATCTAGTTTACATAACAAAAAACTTAGGGATTGCAGGATACATTACAATGATCAAAAGAAAGAAAATAGAGCTGATTCAACTCTTTTTATCACTGAAGGAGATTCGGCTTCTGGATCTATTACCAAAACGCGTGATATAAAAACTCAAGCAGTATTTAGTTTAAGAGGGAAACCCTTAAATTCATTCGGACTAAGCAAAAAGGTGGTGTACGAAAATGAAGAGTTTAATCTGCTGCAAGCTGCCCTGAATATTGAAACAGGAATAGATGATTTACGATACAATAAAATAGTAATTGCTACTGATGCTGATGTAGATGGAATGCATATTCGCCTTTTATTAATTACTTTCTTTTTGCAGTTTTTCCCTGAATTAATAAAAGAAGGACATGTTTATATATTAGAAACACCTTTATTTAGGGTGCGAAATAAGAAGAAAACTTATTACTGTTATAACGAGCAGGAGCGAAAAGATGCAATTACTGATATTGGTGTTAGTGCTGAAATTACTCGATTCAAAGGTTTAGGGGAAATATCGCCAAATGAATTTAAACATTTTATTGGTGAAAAAATGCGTTTGGATCCAGTAATACTAGGAAAAGAGGTTACTATTCAGGATTTGTTAAAATATTATATGGGAAAAAACACTAAAGAAAGACAAGATTTTATAATTGAGAATTTGAGAGTTGAAGAAGATATAATCGATGCCTAAAATAAATTTACAATCAACCAATAATAAATTTGCAATAGTTATTTTTCTTTTCATGCTTTTTTTGATACTTATTCCTCTATCGACTTTTGTTATAGTATATGCTTTTCCTCACTTAGCTTTTGGAGATTATTTATTTAATAATACTTTTTATATTTTTATTTCATCACTTATTTTAGTCTATTTTGTAATAGCTCATATTAGTTATTATAACTTAAAAATTGACTCTTATGTAATTGATATTAAAATTTACCGAACAATTATTGGTATTTTTAATCCTAAAGATTACATTGATATATCTCATGATATGTTTGTAGATTTTTCTTTTTTTAATCGCTCTTTTTCATTTAACAAAACCTTAGTGCTTAAGATTGATAATGATTCTGGAGAAAGAATAGTAAAGCGTTTTAATTTATCGTTTTTAACAGAAAGTGAGGAGCGTAGAATAACTAGGGTTTTAGAAAGAATAATTGCAAAAAATAGCTAATGGAAGAAGATAAAATTGCAAATAAAATTATTGATGAACAGGAAGTAATTCATCTTTCAGGAATGTACCAAAACTGGTTTTTGGACTATGCATCCTATGTAATACTTGAGCGTGCTGTACCTCATATTTATGATGGATTAAAACCCGTACAAAGGCGTATTCTTCATTCTTTAAAGGAGTTAGATGATGGAAGGTATCATAAGGTAGCCAATGTAATTGGTCATACTATGAAATACCATCCTCATGGTGATGCTTCGATTGGTGATGCTATGGTGCAAGTTGGGCAAAAGGAATTACTGCTGGACATGCAAGGAAACTGGGGAAATATAGCTACAGGAGATAGGGCAGCAGCGCCTAGGTATATTGAGGTACGTTTAGCTCCATTTGCATTGGATGTTGTTTACAATAAAAAAATAACAAAGTGGTCATCTTCTTATGATGGTAGAGGAAAAGAACCACAGACCTTACCTGTTAAATTTCCGCTACTATTAGCACATGGAGTTGAAGGAATTGCAGTCGGACTCTCTACAAAAATCTTACCGCATAATTTCAATGAACTAATTGATGGGTCTATAAAGGTGTTAAGAGGGGTGAAACCTAGAATATTTCCTGATTTTTTAACAGGAGGCTCAGCCGATTTTAGTCATTATAATGACGGAAAAAGAGGAGGTAAAGTAAGAATTAGAGCGAAAATATTTCAAGAAAATAAAAACACACTTATTATCTCAGAATTACCATTTTCTACCACTACCACTATATTGATTAATTCCATACTGAAAGCAAATGAGAAAGGGAAAATTAAGATAAAAAGAGTAGAAGATAACACTGCTGAAAATGTAGAGATTGCAATTACTATTCCTTCTGGAATATCACCTGATAAAACTATAGATGCTTTATATCGTTTTACTGATTGTGAGGTTTCCATTTCACCACTTTCATGTGTTATTGAAAACAATACACCAAAATTTTTGGGCATCTCTGAAATACTACAACATTCTACTAATCAGACGCTTAATTTACTAAAACAAGAGTTGGAAGTTAACTTAAATGAATTGCAAGAGAAATGGCATCATTCATCATTAGAGCGTATTTTTATTGAAAATAGAATTTATCATAAGATCGAAGAACTTGATAATTGGAATGTAATTATAAGTACGATTCAAACTGAACTTAAACCATTTACAAAATACTTATTGCGTACAGTAATGGATGAGGATGTAGAGAGGCTAACAGAAATCAAGATTAAGAAAATAACTAAATTTGACCTTAATAAAGCAAAAGAAGAGTTGTTTAAATTGGAAGATAGGATAGCTGAAATTAAAGGATACTTAGCTAGCCTTACTAATTATGCTATTGACTATTTCAAAGGTTTGAAAAAGAAATATGGATTAGGAAAAGAGCGTAAAACTGAAATAAAGATTTTTGAAAATATTGATGCAACAAAAGTAGTGGTAGCAAATAAAAAGCTATATATGAATAAGGAAGAAGGATTTATAGGTACTGCAATGCGTAAGGATGAGTTTGTAGGTGACTGTTCTGATATTGATGATATTATAGTATTCCGAAAGAATGGTATAATGCAAGTGGTAAAGATAGGTAATAAGGTGTTTGTAGGTAAAGATATCATCCATTGTGCAGTCTTTAAAAAGAAAGATGAGCGTACAATCTATAATATGATTTATAAAGATGGAGAATCAGCAAACACTATGATGAAACGTTTTTCTGTTACATCAATTACTAGAGGTAAGAATTATAATTTAACCAAATCTGAGAAAGGAAATAAGGTATTGTATTTTACAGCTAACCCGAATGGAGAGGCTGAAACAGTAACTGCACATCTTAAAAAGTCAGCCAAATTAAAAACCTTAAAAATTGATATTGATTTTTCATCATTATCGATAAAAGGAAAGAAGGCAGGGGGGAATATTGTCTCAAAAAATGCTGTGCGAAAAATTGAATTGAAATCAAAAGGTATTTCTACTCTTTCGGCTCGTAAGATATGGTTTGATGATAATGTACAAAGATTAAATGTTGAAGAAAGAGGCAAATTGCTAGGAGCCTTTAAAGCGCAAGATAAAATATTGACCATTAAGCAAAATGGAGAATTGGAATTAAAATCTTTTGATATCAGTAATCATTTTGATGAAGATATGATTTTAATAGAACGAAATAATGCTAAAAAGCCAGTTACTGCCATCTATTTTGATGGAATAAAGAAGGCTTATTATGTAAAAAGATTTTTAGTTGAAAATACTATGAGTAAGTTTAGTTTTATAACTGAACATCAAGAAAGTGAACTAGAATTAGTTAGTACTGATTGGAGGCCTCAGGTAGAATTAATTTTTCTGAAAGAAAAAGGAAAGGACAGGCAAACAGAAATAATTAATCTGGAAGAATTTATTAGTATAAAAGGGGAAAAGGCATTGGGAAATAAACTAACCTCCAAAAAGATAAAAGAGATTAATTTATTAGATCCATTACCTTATATTGAGGTTATTTCTATTGAAAAAGAAAAAGTAATTTCTGAAGTTACTGAGGGAATAATAGAAGAAATTACAACTGATATTGAGCTGAATATAACCAACGAATCAGTTGAACAAATAAAACCTAAGGATGATAATGAATCTGAAGGTCAGATAACACTAGAGCTATAATTGAACACATAAGATTATAAAACACCTACTTGCACTGAGTAAGAATTTTCTTTATCTTTGCAAAAAAACAAGTAATGAAAAGAATAATATTAGTACTAATGATGCCACTAATGGCATTGGGGCAAAGCAATTTTAATTTAAGTTTAGTAGGTAGTTATGAGTGGCCAACAACTGAGGGTAGTGATATTTGGGGTTGGGTAGATGGTAGTGGAAATGAATATGCACTTATTGGACTAAATGATGGTTTTGCTTGTGTTAACGTTTCTAATCCAACAAATCCTGTTCAAGAATTTTATATATCAGATATTAATTCCACTTGGAGAGATGTGAAAACTTGGGGCAATTTTGCGTACATTACTACAGAGGCAGATGCTGGTTTATTAATTGTTGATTTGACAGATATGACTGGAGGAACTTATTGGCATGTTAGTAATTTCACACACCCAACTAATGGAAGTTCAGTAGAGTTTACTGCAGCACATAATTTATTTATTGATGAAAATGGAATCTGTTATATTTTTGGAGCTTCTTCAGCAACTGGTGGAAGTCCTTCTGATGGCGCAATCTTTTTGGATGTAGCTGCAAATGCAACTGCACCTGTTTATTTAGGCGAATGGGATGATGAATACATACATGATGGAATGGTTAGGGGAGATACTATGTATGCAGGTTGTATTTATGCAGGTGAGTTATTTGTTGTGGATGTAAGTGATAAAAATAACCCTAGTACATTAGGAACGCATAGCACACCAAATGCCTTTACACATAATGCTTGGATAAGTGATGATGGTGATTTTGTGTTTACTACTGACGAAAAATCAGATGCTTATTTAGCGGCATATGATATTTCAAATATCAATAACATACAAGAAGTAGATAGAATTCAATCTAATCCAGGAGAACTATCAATACCGCATAATACTCATGTTGATGGAAACTTTTTGATTACTTCTTACTATCGAGATGGAACGACTGTACATGATATCACCCAACCTAATAACATGATTCAGGTTGCTCATTATGATTCTTATTCAGGAGCTGGAAATGGTTTTGATGGTTGTTGGGGCACTTATCCTTTTTTCCCGTCAGGATTAATTATTTCTTCTGAAATAAATAGTAGTGCAAATCAATCTGCTAAATTAATGATTTATGAAAGAGGTTTTGTTCAAGCTTGTTATTTAGAAGGAAATATAACAGATGCAACAAATGGAAATAACCTAAGCGGCGCAAGTATAGTAATTTTGAATACACCTATTACTAATAATTCCACTTCTAATCTGCTTGGAGAGTATGTTAGTGGTACGGCTTCCGCAGCAAATTATGATGTTGTATTTTCAAAACCTGGTTATTTAGCCGATACTTTGTCTGCGAGTTTAACAAATGGGGTTATTACTATCTTGGATGCTGCACTTCAACCATTAGTTGCTTTTAATGCAGGCGGTATGGTTGTTGATGTTTTGGGAAATGGTATTGCTAGTACTGATGTGGTTATTTATAATGATGATTTTACCTTTACTATGACTACTGATGCAAATGGAAACTTCAGTATTAACTCTATGTATGAAGGAAGTTATGAGGTAATAACAGGGAAGTGGGGATATATTACTTCTTGTGACAATGAATATATTGATGCTTCATCATCTATTACGATTACTTTGGAAGAAGGTTATTATGATGACTTTATTTTTGATTTTGGTTGGACGGTAAATGGAAATGCTTCAACAGGATTATGGGAAAGAGGAGAGCCAGAAGGAACAATCTTGGCTGTATGGCAAGGTACTAGCTATGGGGCCTTAGAATTTAATCCTGAGCTTGATGTTAGTTTAGATTGTGGTGATTTTGCATTTGTAACTGGAAATGGAGGGGGTAGTGCTGGTGATGATGATGTTGATGATGGAAATACAGTATTAACCTCACCAGTGTTTGATGCAATAAATAACTCAGCAAATTATGTTGAATATTATAAGTGGTTTGCTATAGGAGGAGGGAATGGTAATTCTAGTGACGAACTAACAATAAGTATCTCTAACGGAATCACTACTGTCTTGTTAGAAACGATAACGCTAAACTCATCCCCTCTTAACAGTTGGACTTATAGTATTTTTGATATGAGCCAATATATAACACTCACTACAACAATGCAATTAATTATAGAAACAGCAGATCTTGGAAGTGGAGATCTAATAGAAGCAGCTTTTGATAAATTTTCAATTACAAATACAACATCTACTATAAATGAGCAAGAACTAACTACTCATAAAGGAAAGCTAATTAAGATAGTTGATGTATTAGGTAGAAGCGTAAACACAACAGAAAAAACACCATTGTTCTATATCTATGAGAATGGGGTAGTTGAAAAAAGAATAGTTATTCAATAATATAAATTATATTTAAAATTCTAAAACATTAAATCATGAAGAAATGTATTCTAATATGCACCTTTCTTCCTTTATTAATTATTGCTCAGCAAAGAAAAGAAGTGCTTTTTATTGGGAATTCTTATACTTATGTTAATAATTTACCTGATTTAGTCAAGCAAATTGCACTTTCATTTGGCGATTCACTTATTTACGATAGTAGTACTCCTGGAGGATCAACCTTTAATACTCATACAAATAATATACAAACGCTTGCTAAAATTAAACAGCAACAATGGGATTATGTAGTATTGCAAGCGCAGAGTCAAGAACCTTCATTCTCACCAGGACAAGTAGCAAACGATACTTATCCTTATGCTGAAATTTTAGTGGATTCTATTCATGCAAACTCAAGCTGTACAGAACCTTTGTTCTTTATGACTTGGGGTAGGAAGTATGGTGATCAGCAGAACTGTCAATTTTACCCACCAATCTGTACATATTTAGGAATGCAACAAAGGTTAAGGGAAAGTTATTTAGAAATGGCTTTTAACGATAGCGCATCTTGTGCACCAGTGGGTATGGCCTGGAAGGCATCAATTGCAATAGATAGTACTCTTAATTTATATTCTTCTGACAATAGTCACCCTAGTATTTATGGAAGTTATTTAGCGGCTTGCACTTTTTATGCCAGTATCTTTAAGAAGAGTGCAGAAGGGAGTAGTTATTGGCCAAATGCTATTGATTCAGTAACTGCATATAGCTTACAACAAATAGGTAGTAGTACAGTATTAGATAGCCTTGCGGTTTGGAATATTTTTAATACTGATTATTCTTATGTACAAAATCATGATAGTATCTCTCTTACAAACCTTTCTTCCAATTATGAAAGTTTGCTTTGGGATTTTGGAGATGGACAAACATCAACAGCTGAAAACCCCACGCATACGTATGCTTTAAATGGTAGCTATACGGTTATCCTTACGGCTATTACTAATTTAGCTTGTATTCAGGATAGCCAAACGCTTAGTATTACGGTCAACATGAGCACAGCAATTGATGAATTTAAAGCGCCAAAGACATTATTATTCGTTACGGATGCATTGGGTAGAAAAACGAACCCAACTAACAATGTGCCTTTGTTATATAGGTATGATGATGGAACGGTGGAGAAAACGATAGTTATTGAGTGATAAAAAATTAACAATATAAATTTAAAATTATGAAATTACTACTAGCCTTATTTATTATGTTTTTTTCTTTTTCAACTAAGGCTCAAACGGAAGTGGCAATTTACACAAATTATGGTACCATTAATTTAGCGCTTTACGACACCATAGTCCCTAATACAGTAAGTAATTTTGTTAATCTTGTTAGCCAAAAGTTTTATGATGGGGTTATTTTCCATAGAGTAATTGATAATTTTATGATTCAGGGGGGTGATGGATCGCCTACTCCTCCATCAATTATAGATGAATTTGATGTTTCATTAAGTAATATACAAGGAACAATTTCTATGGCAAATTCTGGCCCTAACACGGGGACTTGTCAATTCTTTATTAATTTGGTGAATAATACTTATCTTGATTTTAATAAAGCTCCTTTAAGCTCCAAACATCCTGTTTTTGGAAATACTATAAATGGCTTTAATATAGTTGAGAACATAGGTGCTGTACAAACGGATGGAAATGATGCTCCTCTAGTGGCAGTTGTTATGGATAGTGTGAGGATAGTGAATCAGGTATTAGCAGTAACTGATCAAGAGATAGTAAATAATAACAGAAATCTAGTTAAAATTATAGATGTATTAGGTCATGAAAGTAAAGTGACTATTGATAGGCCACTCTTTTACATTTATGATGATGGATCAGTAGAAAAGAAAATTAACTTACCTTATTAGATCTCAGTATTTAAATATTAGATGATACAAAATCTTAATAACATAGTTGTTGATGGTTCTGCGGGTAAGCCTATTTTGATTGATGCTACTTTTAAAGCCAATACAGAAGCCAAGCAAGTAGTTGTTTTCTGTCATGGTTTTAAAGGATTTAAGGATTGGGGACCTTTTAATAAAATTGCAACTCATTTTGCAGACAATGATATTGTGTTTGTAAAATTCAATTTTTCATTTAACGGAACAACAACAAACGATCCAATTAATTTTGTCGATTTGAAAGCTTTTGGAAATAATAATTTCTGTAAGGAATTAGATGATTTAAGCTTAGTATTGGATTGGATAGAGAATTATCAGGAACTAAAAGGAGAGATTGATACTTCCAGAATTTCATTATTTGGACATAGTAGAGGTGGTAGTATTGCAATGTTAAAAACTGCAGAAGATAGTAGAATATCCAAAGTTATAGGCTGGGCTTCACCTTCTAATTTTTTAGATAGATTGCCAAAGGGAGAGAAATTGGTTAAATGGAAGGAGATGAATGTGGCTTATATCTATAACGGAAGAACAAAGCAAAATATGCCTATGTATTTTCAATTTTATGAAAATTGCGTAGGTAATGCTGAACGTTTGAATATAGAAGCTGCTGTAACTAAAATAAGTGTTCCACATTTGGTAGTGCATGGTAGTGATGATTCTACTGTTTTACTTACTGAAGCAGAAAAAATTAAAAGCTGGAATAAAAATACACACCTGCATATTATTGATGGAGCTAATCATGTGCTGGATGGTTTTCATCCTTATGATTTAGCAAAATTTCCAAAAGATTTACAAGAAGCAATTGACGTGACAATTAAATTTTTAAAAGGATAGGCGGGCAGAAGGGGTTTCGCTTTGGTCAATAAAATTGTTATCTAAATATTTAAAATAACCAGTTATAGCAATCATAGCAGCATTATCAGTACAGTATTCAAATTTTGGAATGTAAAGCTGATGCCCTTTATCTATAGCTAATTTTCCCAATTCACTTCTCAAGTAGGAATTAGCAGATACGCCACCAGCGATTGCTAACTGTTTTATGCCTGTTAGTTTTATTGCTTTCTCTAACTTATTGAGTAAAATACTTACAATACTATGCTGAATAGAAGCACATAAATTCTCCAAATTCTCTTCAATAAATCTTGGATTTTTTTGTAAGTTATTCTGTATTTTATAAAGGATAGAAGTTTTAAGTCCGCTAAAGCTAAAATTTAGTTCTTTTATTTTAGATTTTCCAAATGCAAAAGTATGAATGTTTCCCTTTTTTGCGTGCTTATCAATGTGTGGCCCTCCAGGGTAGGGTAATCCTAATATTTTTGCTGATTTATCAAAAGCCTCTCCTGCTGCATCATCAATCGTAGTACCAATTACTTGCATATTGCTAGCACTTTCAACTCTTACAATTTGAGTATGTCCTCCTGAAACCGTAAGACATAAAAATGGAAATTTGGGAATAGGTTCTCCTTCATCAATAAAGTGGGAGAGGATATGACCTTGCATATGATTCACAGCTATAAGTGGAATATTCATACCCATAGCAAAGGATTTTGCAAAAGAGCTTCCTACTAAAAGCGAACCTAAAAGCCCAGGACCTTTTGTAAAGGCAATAGCTGAGATATCTTCTTTATTTATATTTGCTTTTTTAATTGCAGCATCTACAACAGGGATAATATTTTGTTGATGTGCTCTAGAAGCTAATTCAGGAACAACCCCACCATATAATGAATGTACCTGCTGGTTAGCTACAATATTTGACAATATTTTTTGTCCATGTAAAATAGCAGCAGAAGTATCATCACAGGATGATTCTATTCCTAAAATAATAGGTTCTTTAGTCATTTAACTTTTTAAGAGAATGACCCATTTTATCTCTTTTTGTTTTTAGGTAGAATTCATTATGAATATTAGAAGCTATCTCTAAAGCAACATTTCCTACAATTTCAATTCCATAGCCAATAAGCCCAACTCTTTTTTTAGGATTATTACTTAATAATCGAATTTTACTTACTTTCATTGCTCTTAGAATTTGAGCCCCAACACCATAATCTCTATCGTCAGCATTAAATCCTAATTCAGTATTTGCCTCCACAGTATCTCGGCCCTTTTCTTGCAATTCGTAAGCTTTTAATTTTCCTAACAATCCAATCCCTCTACCCTCCTGATTCATATAAACTAAAATGCCCTTACCTTCAGTTTCAATTTGTTTTAATGCTGTTTGTAATTGAGGGCCACAATCGCATCTGCATGAGCCAAATATATCTCCTGTCATACAAGATGAATGCACTCTTACAAGTACGTCCTCATCTGCCTTCCACTCTCCTTTGTAGATAGCTAAATGTAATTGTCCGTTTGTTGTTTGTTTGAAAGCTTTCATCTTAAAATCACCATAATCAGTTGGTAATTGTACCTTAGCTTCTTCTGTTATTAATGATTCATTTTTCATTCTATATTCTATTAAGTCTTTAATAGTAATAAACTTTAGATCAAATTTTTCAGCAATTTTATGTAATTCTGGGGTTCTTGCCATTGAACCATCTTCACTTAATATTTCAACAATGACTCCTGCAGGCTCAAGTCCTGCAAGACGAGCTAAATCAATAGAAGCTTCAGTATGTCCTGCCCGTCTTAAAACCCCTCCTTCTCGAGCCTTTAAAGGGAATATGTGTCCAGGTTTACCCAGTTCATTAGGATTAATGTTAGGATCAACAAGTGCCTTTACTGTTTTTGCTCTATCAGAAGCAGAGATACCTGTAGTACAGCCATATCCCATTAGGTCGACTGAAATAGTGAAAGGTGTTTCGTAGGCAGCTGTGTTTTTCCCAATCATCAATTCCAATCCTAATTCTTGACATCTACTTTCAAGCAGGGGAGTGCAAATTAATCCTCTACCATGTGTTACCATAAAGTTAATCATTTCAGCAGTTGCCATCTCAGCGGCAGCAACAAAGTCCCCTTCATTTTCTCTATTTTCATCATCAATTACAATGACTACTTTACCAGCTTTAATGTCTTGAATTGCTTCTTCTATAGTGTTGAAACCCATATTGTAATTTTAGATTGTAAAAATACTAAGATTTACTGTATTTTTCTCTTTTTAACTAAGGGAATAATTCGTTTAAATACAGAGCTTAAATCTAATAATTGAGAATCATTTTTTGCCTTGTAGACTAAAAACAATGCAATAGGTAAAAATATTATATTGGCTAACCAAATACCTTCATAGGCATGCATACTTAAATCCTTTGCTGACTTTTCACCAATCATACTTAACACATGATATATTAGAAAAAAGAATACTGAAATCAAGACGGGAAGTCCAAAACCTCCTTTCCGAATGATTGCTCCCATTGAGGATCCTATCAAGAATAATAATAAGCATGCCACAGCTAAACTAATTTTTCTGTGCCATTCTATTTCGTGTTTAGTAATAATTATTTTACGATATTCCAAATCATCCTTATTAGATTTTAAAATTGACTTAATAGTTCTCAATTTATTAATAGCTATATCAAATTGTTGTTTTTGCTTTACTAAACTTAAATCATCTAAAACAAATAAGCTATCCATTTCCAATTCTGAGTTATATTTATCTATAATGTTAATTGTAAAAGCTTTTTCTCTTTCTTTAAATTTTAGATTTAAGGAATCGATAGCTATGGCTAATTGTTTATTGCTTAACATAGCATAATGTCCTTTGTATAAATTTTCACTATTCTTCATTGTACTGAAGCTGGATAAATTAAACCGTATTAAATCCTCTTTAAAATGTGTAGTTCTGTAAGGTTTTTTTGCTTTTCTATTGTTTTTAGCAATGTCAATGTAGGAATGACCATTGTATAGAATTAGCTCCAAAAATTGCTCATCCTTTGTTAATTGCATTGTTCCACTCTCAGCAATAATAATTTTGTCGTTGCCATTATTTGCTGTATGATCGTAAATAATGATATTTTTTAAGGTTTTACCATCAGTATTTTTTTTCGTTACTTTAATACTAAAACCTTCAATGTCGTTATAAAATATCCCTTCTTTTATGTTTAATGCCGGTTTCTTTTTTTGGATGTCATATATCATGCTTCCATTCTTAAGATTAGCAATTGGCATTATATAGTTTGAAAACAAAAAAGAAGAATAACTTATTATAATGACAAAGATTGTTAGTGGAAAAAGCATCCTAATAAGAGAAATTCCTGATGCCTTTAGGGCTGCAAGTTCATAGTTTTCGCCAAGTTTTCCAAATACCATTACGGATGAAAGTAACATAGCAATAGGAAGTGCTACAGGAACAAAACGAGTTGATGCGTAAAAGATAAGTTCAGCAATTTGTGTGAATTCAAGCCCTTTTCCAACTAGGTCGTCAATGTACTTCCACAGGAATTGCATTAATAATAAAAAAATTGCAATAAAAAATGTTGCTATAAAAGAGCCTATAAATGATTTGATTAGGAAAAGGTGTAATCTTTTCATAAAGAAGATAAATTAAGAATTATGAACCAATAGTTATCTTAAGAAGACTAATTTGCTTTCTCCAAAGACTAGTTTGTTCCTCTTGATCTTGCTTATCTTCAGCAAAATCAGTAATAATTAAAGAAACATCTGAAGTCATTTCATCAACTTGGATTAAGAACTCAAAATAATCGTCTTTTGTATTATTGTCCTCCCATTTAAAACGAATAAAATGATCAGTTCTAGACTTTAATAATTTTGCTTCTTGTTTGCTGTTCTCCCAAAAAAAAGTAAATATTTTATCTTTAACTATTACATCATTAGCAAACCATTCGGATAAACCACTAGGTGTGCTAAGTCGCTTGTATAAGATACTTACTGATGAATTTATAGGAAATTCTAATGAATGTTTGATTAATTCTGGCATATATTTAATAAATTTGCAAACTAATTTTACAAAGATACTATATTATTTATGGCTTTAGTACAATCATTAGAAAAACAAGGTAATTTTTTATTTAAATATAGAGGGCAGTTTCCAGTACTTCTTTTTATTTTATCAGTACCATTTATTTTCTTAACTGATTATAATATAATTAGTTACAGGCAGCATAATTTTTTTATGTTAACAGCAATTTCAATCTCTGTTTTGGGTTTTTTTGTTCGTTTCTATACCATAGGGACGACTCCAAAAGGCACTAGTGGAAGAAATACAAAAGAGCAAGTTGCTGATGTATTAAATTCTTCAGGGATGTATTCTATGGTTAGGCATCCGCTTTACTTGGGGAATTATCTTATCTGGTTAGGAATATCTTTAGCCTCTTTTAATATTTATTTTGCTATAATTATGAGTTTATTATTTTGGATATATTATGAAAGAATTATGTTTGCTGAGGAGCGATTCTTGGAGCGTAAATTTGGAAAAGATTACTTAAATTGGTCTGCTGAATTACCAGCTTTTTTTCCATCAATATTAAATTTTAAGAAATCAGATACTCAATTTTCCATAATTACAGTACTCAGAAGAGAATATGCTAGTGTATTAGCGGCTGTTGTTGGCTTTTCATTTATTGAGGTTTTTAGAACTTATTCTGGCTCTAATAATTGGAGTATATCTGATTGCACAGTAGATATATTGGGTGTAACTGGTATTTTTATTTTCATTCTTAGATCGCTTAAACATTATACTAGTTTATTAGAAGAGAAAGGCAGGTCATAAATTTTTTCTAAAAAATATTTCAGACTAAGTGAAAACAATATATTTGCAACCGTTTTGGCGTGGTAGCTCAGTTGGTTAGAGCGCAGGATTCATAACCCTGAGGTCGGGAGTTCAAATCTCCCTCACGCTACTAGATAAATAAGACCCTTTTTAGGGTCTTTTTTTATGCCCAAAATATGGATGGTAGAATATAGGTGCAGCAAATAGATTTGTATAAATGGTATTTCAGTAGAAATCGAGAATTATTCCTATACCATTAAATAGTTTATTTCTGAAATTAATGGAGTAGAATATTCTACTGATCTTTAAAGATTAGTTATTCATCCTATTTCTAACCCAAAGTCCACCAATAAAGATTTCTATTCGTTTTAGATTCTTTCAAAATCATTTTATTATTAAGCGAAAATAGCAATTGATTATATACTGTCTTTTGAGCCAATAATTATACTTCTTAGTAGCAAACCGTATATTCTGATTATTATTTTATCTTTGTAAAATGAATAAAATAACACTTCTTAGTCTTTGTGTTTTGCTATTCTTTGCTTGTAAACATGAATTAGAGAAGCCAACTTGGGATGTAGATATAATTTCATCGCTGGCGCATTCAAAGATTAACATCAATGATATGTTGTCAGATTCCAATCTGATTATTAATGAGAATGAAGAGGGGTTTATTACCCTTGTATTTCAGCAAGAATTCATAGATATGAATTTGGATACTCTAATTAAAATTGATGCTATTGCTGATAAGCAAACACACACATTAGATTCGGCAAGTTTTGCTGATGTAGTTATTACTGATACAGCAACAATAGGAGAGGCAATTAACGAGATCCCATTTGGCACACTACTTTTACCAGATGGAAGTACCAATAGTATTCCTGCAATGCCAAATATTGCTAATGGAGATACAATTAATGTTGATGCGAGTGAATATTTTGAAACAATGACTTTATATAGGGGTATGTTAATTATTGAATTAAATAACGGTTATCCAACTGATATCTCAAATGTCAATTTATCATTAATTAACGCTACAAATCAAAATACAATTGCGACTTTCTCTTTTCCATTAATTCCTTCAGGAGGTATTGTTTCAGATAGTGTTTCTATTGCTGGGCAAACAATAGATAAAAATCTTGTAGCTGTACTAGATAATATGGATATTAATGCAAGTAATAGTCCAGTATTAATAGACTATTCAGATGCAATTATTACAACTATAACCATATCTGATATTGGGATTACTGAAGCCACAGCTATCTTTCCTGAACAACAATTAACGGAAACCCTAAAAGAACATTCTTTTGATATGGGTGGTGCACAAGTAAAAGAGATAGGAATCAAATCAGGAACAGTAACAATATATGTATTAAGCACCTTACCAAATGGGAAAATGATTTATAATATCCCATCACTTAAAAAAAATGGCCTGTCTTTTACAAGTGGGGATATGATTGTTCCTGAAGCAACAAATACAGATCTTACTACTTTTGTATTTGACTTTAAGGGATATGTATTAGATCTTACAGGTCAAAATGGGCGATTGGGTGATGATACAATAAATACTATTTATACTGAATCATACACATTTATTGATTCAACAGGAGAACTGGAGACGATAAACTATATTGATAGTTTTTATTCATATGTTGAATTTGATATTACCGCAGAATACGCTAAAGGCTATCTTGGGCAAGACACCATTGAGTTTGGGCCTGAAATAAAAGAATTCACACTATTTAATAAAATAAATGCTGATATTTTTGATCTAGAAAAAGCAGATTTAAAAATAAAATTTGAAAACTTCATAGGTGCAGATGCAGCGATACAAATTAATGATTTTAGTACCTCCAATTCGAATACTACAATCTCTGCTGGTATGGATCAAAATGGGAATACTATCATTGGCCATAACTACAGTATAGATAGAGCTTCTTTAATCGGAAATGGGTTACTTATTAATCAAACGGTAACTGAAATAATAATTGATGCAGATGAAATGTTAGAGATTTTACCTGAGAGGATTGTTACACAGGCTACATTCTATATAAATCCGAACGGGCAAGCAAGCACTGATGATTTTTTATATCCTGAATACCCTATAAAAGCATCTATGAATATGGAAATTCCATTAAGTTTTATTGCTAAAAATTTAACTTTAATTGATACAACTGCAATTAGCACCTTAAATTCAGAGGATTTAGAAGTAGATCAATTATTTATTACCATTAAAAATGGATTGCCATTAGATGCCAGTCTGAAATTAATACTGCTGGATAATCAAAATCTAGTAATTGACACCTTATTAGCTGGCACTACAATATTAGCTGCTTCAACTGATGCAAATAATTTAGTAAGCCAAATAAATACCACTAGTATTCAAATGAATTATACTAATTTTAACAATGTTAAAAAACTAATAAGCATTGTCTCATTTAATAGCAGTCCTATTAACGAATTCACAAGCATTTACAGTGACTACGAAATGGATATCACTTTAAGTGCAAAATTCAAAAAATCAATAGGAAACTAATGAGAAAACTACTTCTCATATTCTGTACTCCCCTGTTTTTATTTGCTCAAGAAAAAAAAAATAATCATACTACAGAATGGAATTCAAACTTCCTTTTTGAAAGTAATGGGCTAGATAAAAGTTTCTTAAACACTATGCTTTATGATGGATATATTAGTGATGAAATGAAAATTACATGGATTAATGCAGGGGGCAAGAACAACATTATCCATTCAGAAATAAGTAATGGATTAAGCTATACCTATTATTTTAAAAAGCAAAGTATTGGTTTTATTTTTGCAGACAGAAATCTATTAAATGCTAGATTTACGGATGATGTATTACGTATTGGCTTTGAAGGCAACTACAATTATCAAGATGAAACCCTGTGTTTTAATAATACCAATATAAGGGCTGACCGATTTCAGCAATACAAACTCAGTTATGGTACAGTTATTAATAAGGTGAATATTCAGGGGGCAATTTCCTATTTAGCAGGAAATCATCATCTTTCCTACATCATAGAAAAAGGAAGTTTGTATACTGCTCCATTTGGAACTTCTTTGGATATTGAGTACGATATGAACGTCTTTGTTACGGACACTTCCAATCTTTCAGCATTTGTCCACAATGGTAATGGGCTAGCAATAGATTTTAGTACAAATTTTATTATTAAAGAATCTGAAATACATTTATCCATTACTGATTTAGGTTTTATTATATGGAATACATCTTCTATCAATTTGGCTACTGATAGCAACTTTAATTTTCAAGGAATTGAGGTAGAAGATATTTTCTCTTTTAACGATTCGGTACTGGATGCAAATAATATAAAAGATGATATACTTAGAACTATCAATACATCTTTCAAATCCTATATTCCAGCTACTTTTCATATGTCCGTTTCAGGAAAAATAGAATATGAATATTTTAAAACCTACACTTTAGGAATTGTTGCAAAATGGCAGCCTTACATGGATAATGAGCCATTATCATTTGCTAAAATTGAGCAAGGGTTTCAGCAGTCAAACTTTAGCCCTTTGTACTATTTGCAATCAGCGGTAAAAATTCAACACATGAACTTAATTCCGAATCTATCTTATGGTGGCTATAGTCCTGATTTTAATGTTGGCTTAGCAATGTCCAAAGGAAAAAAACACAAACTCATACTAGGTACTCATCATTTGGAGGATTTGCTAAATGGTGATAAAGCAACAGCAGTAAGTGTTTATTTAAAAATAAAATTAAACTTTTAATTATGTTATCGGAAATCAATAAAATTCAGCACCAAAAAAGTGGAAACTTCTTTTTGATGGCAGGGCCTTGTGCTATTGAAAGTGAGGCAATGGCTATGGAAATTGCTGAGAAAATAAAGACAATAACCAACAAGCTTAAAATTCCTTTCATTTTTAAAGGAAGTTATCGAAAAGCGAATAGAAGTCGCTTAGATTCTTTTACAGGCATAGGGGATATGGAAGCACTTGAAATTCTAAAGAAAGTTGGTGAGCGCTTTAACATTCCTACTATAACGGATATACACACGACTGAAGAAGCTGCTATTGCAGCCGCATATGTTGATGTATTACAGATTCCTGCTTTTTTATGCAGACAAACTGATTTATTAGTAGCTGCAGCAAAAACAGGAAAAGTAGTTAATATAAAGAAGGGTCAATTTTTAGCTCCTGAAAGTATGGAATATGCCGTAACCAAAATAAAGGAAAGTGGAAACAATTCAGTTATTCTTACCGATAGAGGAACCATGTTTGGCTATCAAGATATGGTAGTTGACTTCAGGGGTATCCCTATTATGCAGGAATTTGGTGTGCCAGTTGTGCTAGATGTCACACATTCTTTGCAGCAACCCAATCAAAATAATGGAATAACTGGTGGAAAACCAGCATTAATTGAAACAATTGCAAAAGCAGGAATTGCTATTGGTGTAGATGGTATATTTTTGGAATCGCACCCAAAACCTAGTGAAGCAAAATCAGATGGAGCTAATATGTTACAATTAAATAAGTTGGAAGATTTACTTACTAAGTTGGTAAAGATTAGGAAAGCAATAACTTAATTCAGAATGAAATTGTTGTTATCTTGTATAATTACAACTACAAATTAGAGTTTCTGAAATTATTAAAAATCAAGTATCAGCTTAGCATTAAACTATCTTCTTTAAAACTTCATAAATAGAACTGCCCTTTTCAAGATTTTGTTCTAAGTCAGTTAAACTATTATCGGCTATTAATTGTTGGTACTTCTTATTTCCTAATTCGTGTTTTATAATATGATGTAACCAATAATTATTTTGTTTATTTCTATTATCTATAAAATATGAATTTGCTTGCATTTGATTATTGTGTTTTTCAATCAATTTCCAAATGGTATCCAGCCCTGTTTTATCTAATGCAGAACAAGTACTAACTTGAGGAATCCAACCATTTTTTTTTTCAGGAAAAAAATGTAAAGCTCTCTTATATTCCATAGCTGAATTTTTGGCCTTTATGCTATTGTCTCCATCAGATTTCGTAATTATTAGAGCGTCAGCCAATTCCATTATCCCTCTTTTAATGCCTTGTAGTTCATCACCAGCGCCTGCTAACATGAGTAGTAAAAAAAAATCTACCAAATTGCTTACAGTAGTTTCGCTTTGCCCAACACCAACTGTTTCTATTAGAATAATGTCGAAACCTGCCGCTTCACACAAAATAATACTTTCTCTGGTTTTATTAGCCACTCCACCTAAAACTCCACTACTTGGGCTTGGGCGAATAAAAGCATTTTCATCAGCTGCTAGTTCATGCATACGACTTTTATCTCCTAAAATACTTCCATGCGTTCTTTCACTTGTTGGGTCAATGGCCAGTACAGCTATTTTTTTCCCTTGACCAGTTATTAGTTTTCCAAAGGCTTCAATAAAGGTGCTTTTTCCTACTCCAGGTACACCCGTCACTCCAACTCGTATTGATTCCCCACTTTGTGGTAAACATAATTTTAATAATTCTTGGGATTTTTGTTCATGCTCAGGCAAAGTGCTTTCTAATAGAGTAATCCCTTGCCCTAAAGCCGTTCGATTCCCTTCAATTATTTGTTGAGCAAGTTCCACTATTTTACAGCTATTATTGAAATTTCAACATTTACATTTTTAGGTAATACTGAAACTTGTACCGCCTCACGTGCTGGATGATTTTTTAGAAAACTTTTGGCATATTCTTTATTAATTGCTGTATAATCATTCATATCTTTCATAAAAATTGAGCATTTCACTACATTCTCAAAATTCATCTGTGCTCCTTTTAATACAGCTAAAATATTTTTCATTACTTGATTAGTTTCTGCAGTTATATTATCTATTACTAAGTTTCCTGTAACAGGATTTATTGCTATTTGCCCTGAACAATAAAGCGTATTACCGCTAAGTATAGCTTGGCTGTAAGGACCAATAGCTTCAGGTGCATTAGGAGTATTGATTATTTTATTCATTCTTTTTAATTTCTGTGCTCAAATATAGCACTTCCTACTCTAACCATAGTGCTTCCTTTATCAATTGCTAATTGATAATCTGCACTCATTCCCATTGATAGGATAGTGATGTCTTTATTTTTTACGGTTTCAAATAAAATTTTAAGGCTGTTAAATTCTTGTATTACTTGCTGCTTGTTATCTGTAAAAGTGGCCATTCCCATTAGCCCAACAATTTTTATATTTGGGAATTCTTTAGCAATAGTTATTGCTTGTTCTACCTCAGTTATATCAAAACCGAATTTTGTTTTTTCTGTTGCAATATGTACTTGCAAAAGGCAGTCAATTACTCTATTATTCTGTTCTGCTCGTTTATTAATTTCTTTCAATAATTTAATTGAATCGACACCATGAATTAAGGATACAAAAGGAGCTATCAATTTCACTTTATTTGTTTGCAAATGCCCAATCATATGCCAAATAATATCTTTAGGCAAATCTTTAGCTTTTTGCACTAATTCTTGCACTTTGTTTTCACCAAATACCTTTTGTCCTGCATGATATGCTTCTAATAAAGATGAATTGAGTATTGTTTTTGATACTGCTACTAAAGTTACTTCTTTAGTAAGTGAGCTTAGTACAACATTAAGGTTATTCGCAATACTCATTCTTCTAAAGGATAAATAATTAAGCCAGAACGTAATTTAGGTTCAATATAAGTGCTTTTTGGAGGCATAAATTTTTTATTATCAGCCACCTCCTTTAATGCGCTAATTGATATAGGTTTTAAAATAAAAGCTAATACATATTCTCCAAAATCTATTTTATTTTTAATTATTGAAAGGGGAGTGCTACCTGATTCAAAAGATATATTTTTATCAGTTCTTTCATCAGTAATATTGAGTATTGGTGCTAATATATTATCTGATAATAGTACTGGATCTAATTTACTGACACAATCTTGCGTTACATTTTTTGGTATTGCTAATAAGGAATACCAATACCCCGCTAGATACATAGAGACTTCATCTTTTAATGTAGGAGAATAAGGTATACTTCCTTTTTTTACAACAGTAAATGATTTTTTAATTTCATCAATAAGTTCGTAAGAAGTTAATCCGTTAGTGTGTTTTATTAATCGGTTAAAATTTATGATGTTTAATTGACTTTCAGCAATTAAAAAACTCATAAAATATTGGCTGTTTGCTTTGTTGCTATTTTGAGCTAAAAGGGAAGAGGAAGCAATTCTGTGATGCCCATCAGCAATATATAAATTTTTAATAGTGGTAAATGATTCTTTAATGGTATTGACATCATCAGTATTATTCACCAGCCATAATTTATGGATTGTTTTATCAGTTGTTGTAAACTCGTACTCAGCTCTAGTTTCTTTGTAATTTTGAATAAGAGTAGTAATAGCTATATTTTTTTGATGAAACAATAAAACAGGTTCTGCATTAAAACCTGTTGTATCCAAGTAGTTTTTAAAAAGATCTTCCCTTGCGGTAATGGTGTGTTCGTGTTTTTTTATATTCCCACTTAAATAATCGGCAACTGCTGTAGCTCCAATAATACCTTCAAAAAATTGATTATCATTTGTTTGCTGATAAATATAGAAGGTTTCCGTCTCTTCAGTTATTAATAATCCAGCTTCTTGAAAATTATTAAATTTTTCTTTTACATCTTTAAATCTCTCGATTCCTTTTTTCTTTATTTTATTTTTGTAATCAGGTTGAATAATGTGTAAAAAGGTAAATGGATTATGTTCTAATTTCTCTTTTAAAGTTTCGTCAGAATAAGATAAGTAGGAGCGTGTTGCTATTAGGTGAGCCTTGTCTCTTGTTGGGCGAATTGCTTTAAAAGGGCGAACGATTACCATTTTTATTTATTAAAATGAGTTGCAATTTGATTTGCTAATTCAGTTCCAATTCTATCTTGTGCTTCTAGTGTTGCTGCACCAATATGAGGAGTAAGCGAAATTGCATTATGCATGCAAATATGTATGCTTGGAGTAGGTTCATTATCAAAAACATCAAGTCCAGCATAAGCTAGTTTTTCTTTGTCTAAAGCAAACATTAATGCTGTTTCATCTATAACGCCACCTCTAGCAGCATTAACAATTCCAGCCCCTGTTTTCATCATTCCTATTTCTTCTACACCAATTACAGCTTTGTCATCAGTTTTTGGAACATGTAAAGTAACGAAATCAGAATTTTTCAGTACTTCTTTTAAACTTTCAGTTTCAATGGTGAATGATTTTTTATCTCCATTAAAAAAGTCTAAAGTTATGTTTGCCTCCTCAATAAATTTATCATGAGCAATTACTTTCATTCCAAGGCCTATTGCTCTTTTTGCAACTTCCTGACCTATACGACCAAAACCGATAATTCCTACAGTTTTTCCTGCTAGTTCTCTTCCGTTAACATATGATTTTTTTAAATTTTTAAAGTCAGTATCACCAACCATTGGCATTTTACGATTGCTATCAAAAAGGAAACGAACCATTCCAAAAAGATGAGCAAAAACAAGTTCAGCCACTGAAGAGGATGAAGCAGCAGGCGTATTAATTACATTAATTCCATTCTCTCTGGCATAATCAACATCAATATTATCCATTCCTACACCACCTCTTCCTACTATTTTTAGATGTGGGCAAGCATCAATTAAATCCTTACGAACAGTAGTAGCGCTTCTTATTAAAAGCACTTCATAGTTCTCAGTATTTATAACATTTATTAAATCACCTTGAGTGACATGTTTTGTTACAATATGAAATCCTTTTTCTGTTAAAGAATCAATCCCAGCTTGTGAGATTCCATCATTTGCTAATATCTTAATCATCTTAATTTTGTTCTAATGTTTTCATTATTTTTACTAATACTTGTACACTTTCTATTGGCATTGCATTGTAAATGGAGGCTCTATATCCTCCAACTGACCTGTGCCCTTTAATACCACTTATTCCTGCTGCATTCCACAAAGTGTTAAATGCATCTTCTTTACTGCTATCGTTTAACAAAAAACAAACATTCATATTTGAACGGTCTTCCTTTGCAGCAGTTCCTTTAAATAATGGGTTTCTATCAATCTCTCCATATAATAAATCTGCTTTTTTCTGATTTACTTTTTCTATAGCCTCAACCCCTCCGAAATCCTTTAACCATTGTAAAGTAAGCATTGATACATAAATAGGGAATACTGGAGGTGTGTTGAACATACTACCCTTACTGATGTGCGTATTATAATCCAACATAGTTGGAATATTTCTGCCTGTTTTACCTAAAACCTCATTTTTTACAATAACTAAGGTTGTTCCAGCTGGACCCATATTTTTTTGTGCCCCAGCATAAATAATATCAAATTCACTCACATTAACCGTTCTACTAAAAATATCTGAACTCATATCACAAACCATAAGAGTAGGAGATGTGGGAAATTCCTTCATTTGTGTACCGTAAATAGTATTGTTTGATGTACAGTGAAAGTAATCTGCATCACTAGGGATTTCATATCCTTTTGGAATATAACTGTAGTTTGTGTCTGATGAATCGCCTACAACAATTACCTCACCTAATCTTTTTGCTTCAGCAATTGCTTTTTTAGCCCAGACTCCAGTATTGGTATAAACTGCTTTCCCATTAATTCTCATTAAGTTTAAAGGAACCATTAAAAACTCCATACTTGCTCCTCCTTGTAAAAATAAAACTGAATAACCTTTAGGAACACTTAAAAGTTGTTTTACCAGATCAATAGCCTTACTCATTACAGCAACAAAAGGTTTGCTTCTGTGTGAAATTTCAATTAATGATAAATTATCATTATTGAAATTAAGTATTGCATCTGAAGCTTGTTTTAAAACTTCTTGTGGTAAGATGCAAGGTCCTGCAGAAAAATTATGTTTTTTCATATTGTTATCTATTGCTTTACTCTTTCTATGTATGCTCCTTTTTCGGTGTCAATTTTTATTTTATCACCTTCATTAATAAACAGAGGAACATTAATACTTGCCCCTGTTTCAGTAGTTGCAGGCTTAAAGGTATTGGTTGCCGTATTTCCTTTCATTCCAGGCTCAGTATGTGTAATTTTCAATTCTACATGTGATGGAAGTCTTGCTGATAAAGGTATTCCTTCATCTGCATGAAATAGAACTTCTATATTTCCACCTTCTTTTAGGAATTGAACATTGTCAATAAAATCCTTAGCTAACATAATTTGCTCATAGTCATTATTGTTCATTAAATGGCAATCATTTCCTTCAAAATAAAGGAACTGATATTTTCTATTTTCTATTCGAATAACATCAATTTTAAAACCAGAAGTAAAGGTATTATCTAAAAGCCTACCTGTATTTAAATTTCTGATTTTAGTTCGTATAAATGCAGGTCCTTTACCTGGTTTAACATGCTGAAAGGATTCAATTTTCCAAGGCTCTCCATTGTGATTAATACATAGTCCGTTTCTAATATCTGCTGTAGTGGCCATTTTCTTTATTTTTGATTATAACCTTTCATAATTCCTCTTCCTGAATTTTGAGTAAATGAAATAATTTCATCACGCTCAGAAGAAGCATTTATTTCGGTTTCAATTCTTAATAATGCTTGTGTATTATTATTATTATTTTGATATAATATTCGGAATATATCTTGTATTTCTTGTATTTTTTCACTTGAGAAACCTCTTCTTCTTAATCCGATAGAGTTAATGCCTACAAATGAAAGCGGTTCACGAGCTGCTTTTACAAAAGGGGGCACATCTTTACGTACTAATGAACCACCAGAAACCATAGCGTGTTTACCAATATTTACAAATTGGTGTACAGCCGAGAGCCCTCCAATAATAGCATATTCACCTATAGTTACATGACCACCAATTGCTACACTATTTACAATGATACAGTTATTACCAATATTACAGTCGTGTGCAATATGCGCATAAGCCATAATTAAGCAGTTTTTTCCAATAATAGTTTTTCCTGTTATGGATGTTCCTCTATTTATTGTAGCACATTCTCTTACTGTAGTATTATTTCCTATAATAGCGATTGATTCTTCACCTTCAAATTTTAAATCTTGAGGTATTCCTGCAATAACTGCTCCAGGAAAAATCCTGCAATCTTCTCCAATTCTCGCTCCTTCCATAATGCTTACATTGGAACCTATCCAAGTTCCTTTTCCAATTTCAACATTTTTCCCAATAGTAACAAAAGGATCAATTACAACATTGTCGGCAATTTTAGCATTAGGGTGTACATATGAAAGTGGCTGTATCATAGTTTATTTTTAGATACTATCTGTGCTAATAAATCAGCTTCAACAACAATTTGTCCATTAACAAATCCTTTACCATGCATATGGCAAAGACCTCTTCTAATAGGTGAAATTAGATTTAATCTGAAAATGATAGTGTTTCCAGGAATTACTTTTTGTTTGAACTTAGCATTATCTATTTTCATGAAGAAAGTTAAATAATTTTCAGGGTTATCAACGGTACTTAGTATCAAGACACCACCTGCTTGCGCCATAGTTTCTAATTGCAAAACGCCAGGCATTACTGGTTCACCAGGAAAATGTCCTTTGAAATATTCTTCATCACTAGTAACAAATTTAGTTCCAATGATAAAATCTCTTCCTAGATCTCTTATCTCATCAATGAATAAGAAGGGATCTCTATGGGGTAAAATTGACATTATTTTCTTTTTATCGTATAGAGGTGGTGTATTGAAATCAATTTCTGGCGGCATTTTTTTATTATTCTCCATCATTATATTTTTTAAATATTTTGTAAATTTTATATTGTTTTTATGTCCTGGTTTTGAAGCGATAATCTTACCTTTAATAGGTAATCCTAAAAGAGATAAGTCACCAATTACATCAAGTAATTTGTGTCGTGCAGGTTCGTTTTTATGTCTTAGCTTTAAATTATTGAGCACTCCTTCTTTCCCAACTTTTATGCCTGTTTTATTAAACACTTTAGCAAGTGAATTTAGTTTTTCATTTGAAATTTCTTCTTCTACAATAACAATTGCATTATTTATATCACCACCTTTTATAAGGTCGTTTTCTAATAATTGCTCTAACTCATGTAAAAAACAAAATGTACGGGATGATGCAATATTTTCTTTAAATTCTGATAAGTCCTCAAGTGTAGCGGTTTGCACTCCTAAAACAGTAGAGTTGTAATCAATTTCTACTTCAATTTGGTAGTTGTCAGCAGGTGTTGCTGTGAATACAGTTCCACTTTCAGGGTCCGTAAAATTAATTTTTCTTTTTATTTCAAAGAATTTTCCTCTCTCTGTTAATTCTTGAATACCTACTTCTGATATTAATTCAGAAAATTGTATTGAACTCCCATCAAGAATTGGAATTTCTATATTATCAACTTCAATTATAATATTATCAATTCCTGCAGCTACAATGGCAGCAAGTACATGTTCAACAGTATGTATTTCAAAATTTTTAAACTTTAAATTTGTACTTCTATTGGTTGAAAAAACATAATCTACAGTAGCAGGGACGGTTGGTTTTCCTTCTAAATCAGTCCTTATGAAACGGATTCCAGTATTTGCTTTGGCTGGCACAAATGTTAAATTGGTATGGACGCCTGTATGAATTCCAAATCCTGATAAAGTAGCGTTATTTTTTATGGTTTTCTGATTTGGATTAATCATTTATCTGTTTCTTAATTGCGTTAACTGTTCTATATAAATCAGGTAATTTCTTAAATATAATATAAGAGCGTTGGAAATCTCTAATGTCAAATGCCATCGGGCCTTGAACAATTTTACCAACTTCTTTAATGCTTGAAGCAATACCGCTTTGTCCAGCAATTTTGACTTCATCAGCAATTGTAAGATGTCCTGAAACTGCAGTTTGTCCACCTATCATGCAGTTTTTTCCAATTTTTGATGAGCCTGCAACTCCTACTTGTGCTGCAATTACAGTATTATTACCAATTTCAACATTATGGGCTATCTGAATTAAGTTATCTAATTTAACTCCTTTACCAATTTTTGTTGAACCCATAGTTGCTCTGTCGATAGTCGTATTGGCGCCAACCTCAACATCATCATCAAGAATTACATTTCCTATTTGGTGAATTTTATCGTAATTATTTTTAGCATTAGGAGCAAAACCAAAGCCATCAGAACCAATAACTACTCCTGAATGAATGATGTTATTGTTTCCTATTATGCAGTTATGATAAATAGATACATTTGGATAAATGATAGTGTTATCACCAATCGCAACATTTTTTCCAATATAACAGTTATGATAAATCTTAACATTCTTTCCTATTGTAACGTCTTCATCAATAGAAGTAAAAGCTCCTACAAATACAGTATCGCCAATTGAACTGTTTTCATCAATATCTGCCTTCTTAGAAATACCTGCTTCATTAGATTGAATTTTATTATATAATTCTAGTAATTCGCTAAAAGAAGAATAAGCATCTTCAACTTTTATTAAAGTGGATGCTATTTCTTTCTCAGTAGTAAAAGAAAGATTAACAATAATAATTGAAGCCTTTGTGGTGTAAATATGAGGAGTATACTTTTCGTTAGCTAGAAAACATAAGTCACCTTTCTTCCCTTCTTCAATTTTTGCCAATGAATTTACTTCAACTTCAGCATTACCTACTATTTCTCCATTAAGTATTTCAGCTATTTGTTGAGCAGTAAATTTCATTTTGCAAATCTAATAATTTTAATTATTCTATAGGGCTGATTGTTTCAATTTAGGATAACATAGGAAATATTTACTTGTTGTTTTTTTTAAAGCCTCAATATTGAATTGATCTGAAGCAGAAGCAATGTCAATAACATAACCATTTTTCATTAAGATATTAATGTTTGCTTTTTCAATATTATAGGTGCTATTACTAATTTTATCAGAGAAAATAAAATATTCAACCTCCTGTTTAGTAGTGTTGTGAGATTGTTTAAATTTATCTGTTTCAATTTCTATTTCTGATGCTGTAAATGCAGTGTTTTTCACCTTAATTTTTAATAACTTACGGTTAAGTATCATCTTTGATAATGAAGATAATACAAAATCAGGATTATTTTTCCAGTATTTTAATGAGGAATAGATATCAAAATCATCTAATTCAGCAAAGTCATTTAGGAGTTTTGTGTTATTTTTAAAATCGTTAATTGTATAATTATTTTTCAGAAATTCACCAAGATAAGGATTTGTATAAACTTCTTTTCCATCATTTAATAATTCTTTTGCTCTTTGAAGTACTTTTATAAGCATATTTTCAGCCGATACCACTGTTTTGTGCAAATATACTTGCCAGTACATTAATCTTCTGGCGATTAGAAATTTTTCAATAGAATAAATTCCTTTTTCTTCCACTACTAATTTATTATCAACTATATCTAACATGTTTATAATGCGTTCAGCACCTATATTTCCTTCTGTTACTCCTGTAAAAAAACTATCCCTTTTTAAATAATCTAAGCGATCCATATCAAGTTGTGAGGATACAAGTTGATGTAAAAACTGCTTTGGATGTTTGTTTTGAAATATTTCAATAGATAAAGATAATTTTCCGTTAAATTTTTCGTTTAACCTTTCCATAAACAATAAGGAAAGATGCTCGTGAGGGATGTTTGAAGCAATAGAATGTTCCAATGCGTGGGAAAATGGACCGTGACCAATGTCATGCAAAAGGATAGCAATTTTTAAGCCTTTAGCCTCATCCTCAGATATTTCATGTCCTTTATTTCTAATTTGATTAATGGCCTTATTCATAAGGTGCATAGATCCAATTGCATGATGAAATCGAGTGTGATGAGCGCCAGGATAGACTAGGTAAGAAAGTCCTAATTGAGCTATTTTTCGTAATCTTTGAAAATAAGGGTGGTCAATTAGGTCAGTAATAATACCTTTATCAAGTTTTACAAAGCCATAAATTGGGTCGTTAATTATTTTGTCTTTTTTTCTGTTTAGCATATAAGCAAATAACGGAATTTTTTTAATTTTTGTAAACTATAAACAAATAAAAATATGATAAAAATACTTTGGGTAGATGATGAAATTGATTTATTAAAGCCGCATATTATTTATTTAGAAGGAAAGGGATACAATATCACATCAGCAAAAAGTGGAGATGAGGCTTTGGATCTATTGGGGGAAAATAATTATGATCTAATTTTTTTAGATGAAAATATGCCAGGTTTATCAGGGCTTGAAACCTTAACGATTCTTAAGGAAAAGTATACAAATATTCCTGTGATAATGATAACTAGGAGTGAAGAGGAAAGTATTATGGAGGAAGCAATTGGTTCGAAAATTGCGGATTATTTAATTAAACCTGTCAATCCAAGTCAGATTTTATTGGCTATAAAAAAGAACATTGAGACCAATCGTTTGGTGGAGGAAAAGACCACAAGTAATTATCAGCAAGATTTTAGGAATATAAGTATCTCCTTATCTTCATTTTTAAATAAAGAAGAATGGTATGAAATTTATAAAAAGCTAACCTATTGGGAGTTAGAATTAGATAAGTTAGGAGATAAAAGTGTTGAGCAAATTTTAGTAATGCAAAAAACAGAAGCAAATATTCAGTTTTTCAGGTTCATAAAAAATAATTATAAGGAATGGATTGAAGGGAAAGATGCTCCTTTAATGTCACATAATTTGATACGAAAAAAGGTGTTGCCACAGATGGAAGAAAATAAACCTACTTATCTTATTGTCATTGATAACTTAAGGTACGATCAATGGAAAATTATTGAGCCCTCAGTTTTAGAGGATTTTCAAGTCATAAATGAAGAAATGTATACTAGTATTTTACCTACAGCTACTCAATATGCCCGTAATTCTATTTTTTGTGGTTTGTTACCTTCTGAAATTCAAAAACGCTTCCCTAATATGTGGATGAATGATGAGGATGAAGGAGGTAAAAATATGTTTGAAGCAGAATTTTTAGCCGATAATTTACAAAGGTTAGGCAAAGGAGGTAGCAAACATTCCTATACTAAAATCACTAATATTGATTCGGGAAGAAAAGTTGTGAATCAAATCCCAAATATGAAGCATAATGAATTGAATGTGATTGTTTATAATTTTGTAGATATGCTTTCTCATGCGCGTACAAACATGAAGGTAATTAAAGAGTTGGCTGATGATGATTCGGCATATCGTTCACTTACTGCATCATGGTTTTCCCATTCTCCATTAAAAGAAATAATGAAACAAATTGCCAAACAAAAATCAAATCTTATTATTACTACTGATCATGGGACAATTAATGTTAGCAAACCTTCAAAAATAATTGGGGATAGAGGTGTAAATACGAACTTAAGATACAAGCAAGGTAAAAATCTGGATTTTCAGAAAGAGGATGTGCTAGAAATAGATAAACCCTTGGAATGTTATTTGCCAATTCAGAATGTAAGTAGTAAATATATTTTTGCAAAAGAGAATAGGTATTTTGTATATCAAAATAATTTCAATCATTATGTTAAGTTGTATAAAAACACCTATCAGCATGGAGGAATTTCAATGGAGGAGATGTTAATTCCAGTCATTACTTTAAAGTCAAAATAAATGAGTAAAACTCTTTTTGCTGAAAACTTAGAGCAGTTAAATTCTATTGCTAAGCAAATATTAGATTATACTTCAGTTCATAAAAAGTTTGCATTTTATGGTGAAATGGGAGTAGGAAAGACTACATTAATAAAAGCCTTATCTTTGCAGTTAGGAGTTACTGATGTAGTGAGTAGTCCTACTTTCTCTATTGTCAATGAATATCAAGCTGATGAGAATACAAAAATGTATCATTTTGATTTTTATAGAATAGAGGATGAAAAGGAAGCTTATGATATGGGTTATGAAGAATATTTCTTTAGTAATGCTTATTGTTTTATAGAATGGTCAGAAAAAATTCCTAATTTGATAGAGGATGATATGGTGAAAATAAAGATTAGTATTGCAGGAAATACAAGAAAGATTGAAGTAATAATTTAACTATGAAAAAAGAAAAAATATTTAGTTCTTTTGGAATACTTCCCAAAGAAGAAATACTTGAGGTAAAACCAAATTTCAAGCAATTACAAATAGGCATTCCTAAGGAATCCTCATTTCAAGAAAAAAGGGTGAGTTTAACGCCTGATTCTGTTGGCTTATTAATTGCAAACGGTCACAGTGTAATTATTGAAAAAGGAGCAGGTTTAGCTTCCAGTTTTCAGGACAAAGAATATACTGATAGAGGGGCTGAATTAGCCTATTCTAAAAAAGAGGTTTTTAAAGCAAATTTTATTTTAAAAATTGAACCTCCAACTCAGGAAGAATTAATTTTAATTCAAAGAGGTCAGCAACTAATTTCAGCAGTACAAGTAAGTACACAAACGGCTTCTTATTTTAAAACTTTAATAAAGAAAAATATTACCGCTTTTGGATTTGAATTTATAAAAAATGAACAAAATAAATTACCTATTGTTAGGAGTATGAGTGAAATTGCAGGTAATACTGCTTTGCTAATTGCTGGAGAATACTTATCCAACACAAAAAATGGTAAGGGTTTGATGTTAGGTGGTATTTCAGGATTATTACCGACAAATGTTGTGGTAATAGGTGCGGGTACGGTAGGAGAGTATGCCTGCCAAACTTCCTTAGGATTAGGTGCTTCAGTTATTGTATTTGATGATTCAGTGACTAAACTAAGAAGGTTGCAAAACAATATTAAGCAAAGAATTTTTACTTCAACTTTACAACCTAAAGCATTGGGCAAAGCCCTAAAAAGAGCAGATGTCGTCATTGCAGCTTTGCGAATAGGAGACGGAAAAGTACCTTGTATAGTAAGTGAAGAGATGGTGAGTGAAATGAAAAAAGGTGCAGTAGTGGTTGATGTAAGTATTGATCAAGGAGGATGTTTTGAAACTTCTGAGATTACTACACATAAAAATCCAACTTTTATAAAGCATGGTGTTGTTCACTATTGTGTACCAAATATAGCGTCAAGAGTTTCGCGTACAGCATCAATGGCAATCTCTAATATTTTAACGCCTATTTTGTTACGTATTGCTGAAGAAGGAGGAGTAGAACATTCCATAAGGAAGTATGAATGTTTGAGAAATGGAGTATATACTTGTCATGAAAATTTAACTAATAAAATGCTAAGTAAGAATTTTAATATTCCTTTTATAGATTTAGATTTAATAATGGAAAATAGATAGTATTATGAGAAGAAGACTTTTGTTTTTTGGATTTGGAGCATTAATTAGCATTTTCTTCCTTTCAATGGGTCCTGAAAATCGCTTAAAAGAAACTTTTTATGCCTACCTAGATTACTTTGATATGAACCAAAGAGTTATTTCTCATCTTTATCCTAACACAACTGATGATGAAGGAAATGTGCTGTTAATTGATCCTGAATTTTCAACACAAGCTGAGTGTCAGTTGATGTATTATAATTTGACAAAAAAAGATTTATTATCCGTTTTAGAAGATGGAGAAGTGAATTTTGAATTATCAGATGAAGATGGAGAGCCTTGTCAGTATTTTGTAATTGAAAATTCAGTAAAGGGCAATGCTTTATCAGTTACTTTTGAGCTTTGTTATTACAATGATAAAAGTGTGAAAGTGATATCATTTACATTCAATAATGAGAATGGAGCTTGTGACTTTTAGAGGTTCTTCCTCCTTTGCCTTTCAGCTACAAGATTTCTGAGTTCACGTCCCATTTGTCCTGCAATTGAGGTGTTTTCTTCTGCTCTTCTAATTAAGTAAGGCATAACATCTTTTATAGGCCCGTAAGGAACATATTTACTGACATTATAATTAGTAAACGAAAGGTTATAGGAAATATGATCGCTCATTCCTAAAAGCTGAGAAAAGTAAATTCTATGATCATTTTTATCAATTCCTTTTTCATTTATAAGATTAGCTAATAACTGTGAGCTTTCTTCATTATGTGTCCCTGCACAGATTGCTATTCTATCAATATTATTAATGCAAATATTTAGGGCTTGGTTATAGTCTCTGTCCGTATCTGATTTCTTAAGATGTACAGGGCAGGGGTAGTTATTGATTTTTGCTCTTTCTATCTCTTGTTCATGATATGCACCTCTCACCAATTTAACTCCTATAAAAAATTTACCTTCTGAACGCTCCAAGAGAGTATTAAGATAAGTTATTCTATCATTCCTGTAAAACTGTATGGTATTATAGATAAGTGCCTTTTTAGTATTGTATTTTACCATCATTTTCTCAACAATACTATCGATCGCGTTTTGCACCCAACTTTCTTCAGCATCAATAAAAACAGCTACATTTTTATCTTGTGCTAATTGGCAAATAGTATTTACTCTTGCTTCATATTCCTCTTTTTCTTTTTTATCAACAGCTGAAAGAGAAGTGCAATCATTTATCTTTTGGAGTAAAGAAAATTTACAAAGACCAGTAGGTTTAAAAACTGAAAAAGGAATGTTGTCAGAAATTGCAGCTTTTTCAATAGAAGCTAGTGTTTGTTTTAATGCTCTTTCAAAATCAGCTTTTGATTCTTTTCCTTCTGCTGAAAAATCCAAAATTGTTCCAATTTTTGATTCCCATAATTTATCAATAGTAATTTGGCTTTTTTCTATGTTCTCTCCACCACAAAATTGTTTGTATATAGTTGCTTTTATTATTGGCTTTATGGGAAGTTGTAGCTTTAATGCAAATTTTGATAACCCTGTAAGTAATTTTGAAACAAATGGTATGTTCATCCCTTTAAACAGAAAATACGCTCTATTTAAATCAGCATTTGATTTATCAGCAAAAGCTATTTTTAGGTTATTGAAATCAATCATATATTAAATAAATTATTTAATTTTCCTTGAAATCATTAATCCATCTCGTACTGGTAAGAGTATAGTTTCAACTCTATCAGAAGCAAGCATTTTCCTATTGTATTTGTCCAATGCAATCGTTTCTTCACCCATCTTTTCTTTAGTTACTTTTCCGCTCCATAGTACATTGTCAGCTATAATGAGACCGCCAATATCCATTTTGTCAATTATCGCATCAAAGTAATTAGAGTAATTTTCTTTATCAGCATCAATAAAAGCCAATTGAAAGTTACAAGCTAAGGTAGGTATGATGTCTAATGCCTGACCGATATGTTGTTTAATGTTATTATTGAAATCGGATTCTTTAAAATAACGATTGGCTATTGATGTATATTCCTCATTGATGTCAAGGGTATCCAATGTTCCAGTAGGTTTTAACCCTTCTGCTAAACAAAGTGCGGAATACCCTGTGTAAGTTCCTATTTCTAAAATGTTTTCAGGATTTATAAGTTTACTAAACATAGAAAGAATTCTGCCTTGTAAGTGACCAGAAAGCATTCTGGGTATCATTACATTCGCCCAAGTTTCTCTATTAATTTTGGCTAATAGCTTAGGTTCTTTTTCGGTATGACTAATTGCATAGTTATCAATTGCTTCAGGTAAAAATTCCATGTTTTTGGGTATAAAAAAAGCCACACTTAGTGTGGCTTTTATGATGTGAAATTATATTTATTCGTTAGCAGGTACTGGTGGAACTGCACAACATGGTTTAGTACAATCATCACCACATTTTTTAGCGTCTTTTTTACAACATCCTTTCTTTACTTTTTTACTGCAAGAAGATTTCTTGTCTCCATAGTTGTTAGACTTATCAAAGTTAAATGAACCTTTTTTACTTTTATTACATGAAGACTTTGATTTTGAACAAGCAGCTTTCTCTGATTTTGAACAAGATTTCTTTTTCTCACCTTTACAACAGGTGCCATTTTTCTTGTTTTTACAAGTTGCATCACAAACTTTACCTGTTTTAGCACAAGTTTTAACTTTTTTTACTTTTTCAATTCCTGCTACAGTTTCAGTAGTTACATCGGTTTGAGCATTTACATTAGCGATTCCAATAAAGAATACAGATAAAAGTAAGATTGATAATTTTTTCATTGTTATAATTTTTAATTTATTTTAGGCAAATATAGTAAAATAGTTGAAAGATATCCTTTTCATTAGTAATTAGCAATTACACTTTGCCCTCCAATTACTTTTTCTTCTAGTTGTGCATTTATCTTTGTGCCAATTGGGAAAAACAAATCTACTCTTGATCCAAATTTAATGAACCCAAATTCATCCGCTACATTGGCAGTATCATTTTTCTTTGAGTAAGTCATAATTCTACGAGCGACTGCACCTGCAATTTGTCTAAAAAGAATAGAAATTTTATCATTTTCAACCACTATAGTACTTCTTTCATTGTCTGTTGATGCTTTAGGATGCCAAGCGACTAAAAACTTACCAGGATGATATTTCGTGTATTTTACATTTCCACTAATAGGATACACTTGGTTGTGTACATTAAGTGGAGACATAAAGATACTTACTTGGATTCTTTTGTCCTTGTAATACTCTGTTTCTTCTGTTTGTTCAATCACCACTACTTTACCATCACAAGGAGCGTAAACTATTCCTTCTTTTCTTTCGAACTCACGTTTAGGAATACGAAAGAAGTTTAAGCTCATGATGAGTAAAAAAAGTGTTATTGTAGATGTAAGACAAGCTACATATTCATGTGCATATGTATATGCTAAATAGTTAAAGAAACTAAAAGTTAAAATTTCAATAGTTAACGTTACTCTTCCTTCTTTGTGTAATTTCATATTAAATGATATTTAAATAAATGTATAGTACCGGAATGGTAACCATAAAAGCATCCATTCTGTCAAGTATTCCTCCATGTCCTGGTATAAATTTTCCTGAATCTTTTACGCCAGCTTTTCGTTTAAAATAGGATTCCGTAAAATCACCAAGCGTAGCAGTGAAAGGTAAAAGCAAGCTCATGCCTAAAGCAATACTATTGTCTATTTCTAGGTAATAACGAGTAGTAATGAAAGAAGCGATAGCAGTAAAAACAAAACCGCCTGCAAAACCTTCCCATGATTTTTTAGGAGAAACAGAAGGCATAATTTTTGTTTTCCCAAATTGTATTCCAAATAGATAGGCAAAGGTGTCAAAAGTCCAAGTAAGAATGAACATTAATAGAGCAAGAGATGGGTCAAATACAGAATTAGAATTATCACTTTTTATCATTCCAAAAAAATGAATCAGAATAAATGGAATTAGTAGATATAAAAATGCAAAAGCTTTAGGTTTCCCTTTTCTAAGTTTCCACATCTCATAAATTGAAGCAATTCCTAAAACTATAAATAAAATATGGAATGATAACTCAGAAAAAGAAGTTCCGAACCACATGATAAGCATATAAAATAATCCGGATAATGCTCTTTTAAGTATTTCGTTCATTGTTAATTTCTTTAAGTAAATTCTCTGATTTCTCTATCTGTTCTTCCTGTACATATAGTTCAATTAAACCAAACATTAAATAAGAAGAGTCTTGTTTATTAAGCAGTACAACCTTAATGTTATTTTCTTCTAACATTTGTTTTATAATTGTCGCTTTATTTGGGTTATCAGTACTAAGAATTTTTATCATTTAAACTTTCTTCTGATGCTTTAGGGTTTTTCTTTTTTTTCTTTTGCAGTTTTTACTTTTGCAGCTTTTGTTATTTTTGCTAAGTTGTCTAATTCAGTTTTTTCTAAATCCATTTTAATAAGTTGCTCTTCTTCATAGGATTTCCATGCTCTATCCCCAAATATTTTAGTTAAATCATCTTTAAAAATAACTTCATTTTCTAAAAGTTCATTTCCTAATTTTTTAACTTTATCTTTATGTTCTATTAAAATATCTTTTGCTCTTTGGTATTGCTCTTCCAAAATTTTTGACACTTCTTTATCTATCGTTTGGGCTCTTTCTTCAGAATAAGGTTTTGTAAAACCGGATTGTTGTCCTGAAGAATCGTAATAAGAAATATTCCCTACTTTTTCGCTTAATCCATAAATACTTACCATTGCATAAGCCTGTTTAGTCACTTTTTCCAAGTCGCTTAATGCTCCAGTTGATATTTTACCAAAGAACAGATCTTCAGCAGCTCTACCACCCATAGCAGCACAAATTTCATCTAACATTTGTTCTGTAGTAGTCAATTGTCTTTCTTCAGGTAAGTACCATGCTGAGCCTAATGATTTTCCTCTGGGGACAATAGTAACTTTAACAAGGGGTGAGGCGAATTCTAACATCCAACTTACTGTGGCGTGTCCTGCCTCATGATAGGCAATTGTTTTCTTTTCGCCAGGAGAAATTATTTTTGATTTCTTTTCTAATCCACCTATAATTCTATCTACCGCATCAATAAAATCTTGTTTGTCAACTCTATCTTTGGATTTTCTGGCAGCAATAAGAGCAGACTCATTACAGACATTGGCAATATCGGCTCCTGAAAAACCTGGAGTTTGTCTGGATAAGAAATTAACATCCATACTTTTAATCAATTTGATAGGTTTTAAATGTACTTTAAATATAGCTTTACGCTCTAGTAAATCGGGTAAATCAACAAATATTTGTCTGTCAAATCTTCCTGCTCTGGTCAAAGCTTTGTCTAAAACATCAACTCTATTAGTAGCTCCCATTACAATTACTCCTGAATTAGTGCCAAAACCATCCATTTCAGTTAATAACTGATTTAGTGTATTTTCTCTTTCGTCATTACTTCCTGTCATTGCATTTTTTCCTCTTGCACGACCAATAGCATCTATTTCATCAATAAAGATAATGGCTGGAGCTTTTTCCTTTGCTTGTTTAAATAGGTCACGCACTCTACTTGCGCCAACCCCAACAAACATCTCAACAAAATCTGAACCTGAAAGAGAGAAGAAAGGTACTTTTGCTTCACCAGCAACTGCTTTGGCAAGTAATGTTTTTCCTGTACCAGGTGGGCCTATTAGCATTGCACCTCTAGGAATCTTGCCACCTAATTTGGTGTATTTTTCTGGAGATTTCAAGAAATCAACTATTTCAGTAATTTCTTCTTTAGCACCCTCTAATCCTGCAACGTCTTCAAAGGTTATTTGTATATCTTCTTTATTTATTAATTTGTTTTGTGTTTTTCCAATATTAAAGATTTGTCCGCCACCACCAGCACCACCACTCATTTTTTTCATAATGAATAACCAAACAAAAACAAAGAATGCTAAAGGTAAAATCCAGCCTATAATGTCACCAAATACATCTTTTTGTGTTTCATAATATGGAGATATCTTATCCTCATTGTCAAATGTTATTTGTGCATCTTTTAAGTCATTACTAAACGTTTCAACAGAACCGATTTCAAAGTAAAAATGAGGCCCTAAATTTGGTGCATCACCAAAGGTCTTTTTTCCTACTTTTTTGAATTGGTCTTCTGATAAAAACTCTTTTTTAATATACACATAGGCCTTGTCTTTATTGACAACTATTACTTTATCAACCTTTCCATTTTGTAACATTATTTGGTTGAATTCCTGCCAATTAGTAGATTCAGTCACTTCAGTACCTATAAATTGCAAGCCAATAAAAAATACAAATATGATTGCGTACAACCAGTAGATTTTGAATTTAAATCCTTTTAATCCATTTGGTAAATTTGATTTATTTTTATTATTCATTTTTAAATTAGTTTATTCTTTATAATTTTTGAATTCTGCATCACCCCAAAAATCCTCAATGTTATAAAAAGTTCTTGTTTCTTCTTGAAAAATGTGTACGATTATATCTGAATAGTCCATTAAAATCCATTCTCCAACCCTATTTCCTTCAATATGGAATGGCTTTTCGCCTAAGTCCTTTGAAATTGTTTTTTTAATACTTCCTTCAATTGCGTTAACATGAATGCTTGAAGTGCCTGTACAAATAACAAAATATTTACTTATTGCAGAGTCTAACTTCCTTAAATCCAAGGAAATAATTTCTAGTCCCTTTACCTCTTGTATTGCATCTATTATGTTTTCTAATAGAATATTGGTTGCATCAATTCTTTTAGCCATATTTATTTTTAGATTTGCGACTGCGAAAATACATTTTTTAAATCAATAATTTCTGAAAAAATTAGGCTGCTTTGTTTATTATAAATCACATAAAATTAGAAGCCATAAATTCTACAAACGATTACACGTTAAGTTTGATAGATTCACTTGTTTTTAAAGAAGGATTAGTCGTTACTACCAACTATCAAAGTGAGGGAAATGGGCAAAGAGGAAAGACTTGGGAAAGCAATGCTAACGAAAATCTATTGCTGTCAGTTGTTATTGAGCCTAAATTAAAACTTGATGAGCAGTCATTAATTAGTAAAATAGTTGCTTTATCAGTGTGCGATTTACTAAAAAGTTTTGGTATTGAAGCTGAAATAAAATGGCCAAATGATATTTTGGTAGCCAAGCAAAAAATTGCTGGAATATTGATACAAAATAAAACAAAAGGAAATTACATTACTCATTCAGTAATCGGGCTAGGGTTTAATGTAAATCAAGGTGTATTTAAGGTTTATTCTCCAATTGCGACTTCTTTAAGATTGAAGCTAAATAAAGAATATGAAGTTTCACAAATACAAGAGCAATTCTTAAGCTTCCTATCCATACGATTAATGCGTCTAAAAGTTGGTGAAAATCAAGATAAAGAATATTTGGAATCCTTATTTTTAAAAGATAAACCAGCTATTTTTGAAAGTGATAATAAGCAGTTTATGGGAATAATAAAAGGAGTAAGTAAAAGTGGAAAACTACTCATTCAACTTGAAGACAATAGCATTATTGCATTTGAAAATCAGCAAGTAAGACATTTATTTTAGAATTTTTCCATTTTACCAGCTAAAACATCCAAAAATTGAGTTAATGGTTTTTCAACCATCATTTTCATTATTATATTTAACTCAGCATTTATTTCCAAACGTGCTTGACATTGATTTCCTTTTTCAGTAATAAAACAATCCAAAGAAAAAGGCACTTTATTACCTTTGGCTGTTAATGAAATTTTTGAAAATGGAATTTTCTCTCCTAATTCTAAATTTAAAGTAGGCATTCCTTTCATTTTAAATGAACAGGTTGTTTCAGTACTTTCAAAATCCTTAATAGAGGAAGGCATTATTTCTTTTAGGTTGTTAAGATCTCCAATTTTAATAAAGAAATCTTCAGCACTTCTGTTTACGATTACTTCTGGGGATGTAAATATTGCCATATTTTTATTTTTTCCAAATTGAAGGGTTTTCTCTCCACTGTTTCAGAATAGCTAAATCTGTTTTTTCAATATGTTGTGATTTTATTGCTTCTGGTAATAAGGTATTATAGTCGCATAAAGATACATACTCACATTCGGCAGCTTTAAAGTTTTCAATTGCTGTATCAAAGCCGTAAGTAAATATGGAAACCATTCCTTTAACATGCATTCCTGCTTCACGCAAAACGGTTGCTGCATCCAAGCTACTCTTACCACTACTAATTAAGTCCTCTACTAAAACGACTGATTGTCCTTGTTCAAAATAGCCTTCTATCTGGTTCTGTTTTCCGTGTTCTTTTGCTTTTGCCCTAACATAGATAAAGGGTAAGCCTAACCCTTCAGCAACTAAAGATCCATGAGGAATTCCGGCTGTTGCTACTCCAGCAATTACATTGGCGCCTTGGTAATAATTTTTGATAATAGTGGACAATCCTTGTTTAATGTAATTTCTTATTTCAGGATATGATAGCGTTTTTCGGTTATCACAGTAAATTGGAGAGTTCCAACCTGCGGCCCATTTAAATGGGTTGTTAGGTTTTAAAATAATTGCGTTTATTTGCAATAAAGATTTAGCAACTTGTTTAGCAATATCAATATCATATATCATGCCACAAAAATATAAAGTTTACATTAATAATGAGCCAAAAATTATAACTGATAATTGGAAAATGTTTTGTACTGATTATTTCTTAATTAAAGCTGCAGGAGGAGTGGTTTATAATAAAGAAAATCAATTGCTTATGATTTATAGAAATAAAAAATGGGATTTACCAAAAGGAAAATTGGAGCAGAATGAAGATATAAAAGAGTGCGCAACCCGTGAAGTCCAAGAAGAGTGTGGGATCTCAGGATTAAGTATTATAAATGCTTTACAAGACACCTATCATACTTATGAAATGAATGGCAAATCAATTTTAAAGCAAACTTATTGGTTTAAAATGCATACAACTTATTCTAATGAACTCATACCACAAACAGAGGAAGGGATCACAAAAGTTGAGTGGGTAAATGAAGATGAAATTACTGCAAAGTTAGAGAATTCTTACGGGAATATAAAAGAATTATTTTTAAATGAGTAATTTCAAATACTTCATAAGATTATTTGTTTTTTGGCTGCTTTACTTTTTTGTTAATCGACTATTCTTTATTGTAAATTACCTAGAAGAATTCTTGCAATTCTCATCAACAGAACTATTACTTATTGTTAAAAAATCAGTTAGATTAGACATTTCATTTATAGCGTATTTATCAGTAATGATCACTATACTTTTATTTTTTAATTCAATTATTTTACGAAAAAGATTCAATGCTTTCATCAGTGGATTAGTTTATTGGATAAATTCTCTTTTTATCTTTGTTTCAGCATTAATAATAGGGGGGGAGATTTCAATTTATGCTGAGTGGGGAACAAAGCTAAATTTTACAGCTTTAAGCCATTTTGCTAATCCATCAGAGGTGTTTTCAACTTCCACATATGCTAACTATTTTACAATGCTAATAGCAATATTTATTGCAGTAGTATTTGTGAAAATTTATACGGTTTTTGTGCATCAATTCTTCATTTCAAATAGGTATAATTATAAACAGTTTGTTGTAAAAATTATAAAATTACCAATTGTACTCGGGATGTTCTTGCTTTTAATAAGAGGAGGATGGAAAGAAATTCCAATTAACCTGAGTGATGCTTATTTTTCCAATAATATAATATTGAATGATGTTACTGTAAATCCTAATTGGAATTTGATTCAGAATATACTTAAGAATAAAAGCAATTTTAAAGGAAATCCGTATAAGAAACATCCTCAAGAAAGAGTAGATAAGTTTATTGAAAGTATTAAAAAAGAGAGCGATTCTACTACATATGTTTTAAATACAGATCAGCCTAATATTGTTTTTATTCTGCTTGAAAGTTGGTCGGCTGATAATATTGAAAGTTTAGGGGGGTTAAAGGGGATTACACCTAACTTTAAGGCTCTTGAGAAAGAGGGATTGTCCTTTACAAATTTTTATTCTAATGGATGGACATCTGATCAAGGTATGAGTTCTATATTTTCTTCTTTTCCAGTATTGCCGCATGCAGATATTATTAATCAAACAGATAAGGCTAGAAAGTTACCATCATTAAATAAGTCTCTTTCTAATTATCATTCATCTTATTTTTTTGGAGGACAATTAACCTATGGGAATATTAAAGGTTACTTGCTTTCACAAGGGTTTAATGTAGTAAAAGATGAATCATATTATAAACATTTACCATCAGGATCATTAGGAGTACATGATGAATATATGTTTATTCAATTTAAAGAAGAATTAAAGCATTTGCCAGAGCCTTTTATGAGTACACTTTTCACAATTAGCTCTCATTCTCCTTATGATTTTCCTGCTGAGCATAAATTATCTTTTGACAGTAAGGAAGATAAATATGTCAACTCAGTGGCATATACTGATAAATGCCTTGGTAATTTTATGGAAAGTGTTAAAGATGAGAATTGGTATGCTAACACTTTGTTTGTAATGGTTGCAGATCATAGTCACAACTCTCCTATTAAAAGAAGATTTGCACAAAAAGAAAGATTTAAAATCCCTATGCTTTGGTATGGTGAAGTTTTAGATAAAAATCACAAAGGAGCGCAATGGGGTAAATTTGCTTCACATATTGATATTGTACCTACTATTTTGAGTCAGATGGATATTAATGTTGATAATGATTACTTTGGGGGAGATGTCTTTGGTAATAATGCTGGATTTATCTTTTATTCTTTTGGTAGTGGTTATGGCATGATTAAAGAAGATGGTAATTCTGCTTTTTCTATAACATATAATAAGTTTCTAGAAAGTAATTTTAATGATAGCAGCATTGTGTCTGAAGCTGAGATGTTCTTACAATATTCATTTGACAGATATTTAAATTATTAAATTATTATGTAATTACCTTTAAATCACCTTTTTTAGAAATGGATGGTTTTTTATCAGATCCAAAATCACAATTAGCAATCCTAAATTCTCTGTCTTCCTCTTTTTCTCTAAGGGTGTACGTCATCATACCAAAGTGAAATAATTTTGTTTAGATTTAGTAAATAGTTTTTGCTTTCCATAATTATGCTGATTTCAGCTTTTATTGCATATATTCTAGTCTTCTTTTTAGTTCCTTAATGAACTTCATTGCGATTTCTTTTTCTTCCATTTTATTAAATTTAAAGGGTTAAAATTAACAAAAACCATATACTAGAATTTTACACTAAACAGTCCGCTTTGGTATGAAGGATTGCAATTAAATCAGACTATTGTGATTTTTTGTGCAATATTAAGTGATGTCTTTTAAAAGCTCCTTATATTTTTTTGTAAATTGTTTACCACCTTTATTTTTCAATATTAATTTGAATAATTTGAGCAGACAATCTATATAAATTTAGTTCTGCAATTTTTGTAATATAATTACTTCTATTTAATCTATTTTTTGATCGGCCTAAATTAACTTGAGCTATTCTAAAATCATTTCTACTTAACTGTCCTTGATAGTACTGATCTTCCGCTCGTGTAAAGAATTTTTCAGCTGATGATAGATTCCGTGTTTCTATTTCTATTAAATCTATATTATTAGTATATTGATTAAATGTATTGCTTAAATCTTTACTTATTTCATTTTTAACTCCTTCTAATTGTAGTTTATTAGATTCAATGTCAATTTTAGCGTTTTGTAACACTGAATGTTTTGAAAATCCATCAAATAGGTTCCATGATAAATTAATATATCCTGTAGTTCCTAAATTAGTTTGATCTGTTATTATGCTTGTATTACTTTGTATATTACTATATCCATATTGTCCGCTTAAATTAATTTTTGGCATAAAATTACTTCTATTTATTTTTGTATTTGTTTCTGCAATTTCTAATCTTTTTTCTTGTAATTTAATATTGTTATTGTTATTGATAACTTGTTCTTTAAGTTTTAGATATTTTAAATCCTTATTTATGTTTACTTTTTGAATAACAAAAAAATCAGTATCAATTTGTCTATTGAGTATTTGATTTAAAATATTTTTTGAATTATTTAATTCTATTGATGTATTTATTAGATTGACACTATCATTATTTAGATCAATTTCAGCACTTAGTACATCAAGATGTGAGGCATTTCCAAATTCATTTTGTATTTTAATTCTTTTATATCTTTCAAGTGAAATTTCAACAAGTTTTATGTTTATTGAATATTGCTCTTGTAAGAATGCTATATCATAATATTTTTTTGCACTTTGAATTAACGTTTGTTCAATTTGTATCTGAAGGTCTATTGATCTTAAATCATTTTGTTCATTAAGTTTTTTATAAGTATAAATAGATCCTAGGCCATTAAACACATTATAGATGATTTCTATGGCACCATTAATGTTTGATGATTCTGAGGATACATCTTTTACATTAGTAAAATCATTTATAGCAAAATCAAGGCTAGATTTTCCTTGATTATATGAACTTGAACCTATCAAATTAACTTTAGGTAACAAGCCCGCATTACCCATCTTTGATTGATTATTTGCCTTTTCTTTATAATTAGCACTTATCTTAATGTCAAGGTTTTCTTTTATAGCAATTGAGAAAGTTTCTTCTAATGATAGGGTGTCTTGTGAAAATGCAACCTTTACAAGAATTAAAAAGAGAAATGATAGTAATACTCTCTTTAGGATTAAATTATATCTTTTCATATTCTATTTCTTTTATTGCAGGCTCTCTATTTTGTTCATTAAGTTCTTTCCCCGTAAATAGCCATTCTTTTGTGTATCTAATCTTATTAATAATCTTAAGTATTGCTGGTAAGAAGATTAATGTTAATAATGTTGCCATTACTAATCCGTAAGCAATTGCAATTGCCATAGGTATTAAGAATTGAGCTTGTAATTCTTTTTCAAAAATTAATGGAGCTAATCCAGCTATTGTTGTTGCTGAAGTTAATATTATAGGTCGAAAACGAGACATTCCAGTTGTTATAAGTGCATCATTAAAAAGCATGCCGCTTTTTAAGTTGCTATTAAATTTGCTTATAAAAACAAGTGAATCATTTACAAGGATACCAATAAGTGCAATCATCCCAAAATAGGAAAACATAGATAATTGAAAATCATGAATAAAATGCCCCCATCCAACACCTATGAATCCAAATGGTATTAGCACAAAAACAGCTAGTGTCTGCAAGAAACTTCTAAATGTCAACAAGATAATAGTTAGCATTAGGATTAGTACTATAGGTCCTGAATACTTTAATGAATTACCAGTTTCGGCTTGAGATCTAATTTGTCCCTCCACTGAATATTTTATTGAAGGATACATTGTCTTAATGTTACTATTTATGAATTCCTCAATTTCTGATGTAATTGTTATTGGGTTATCAATTTTAGGATTTAGAAGATCAGCATTAATCTGTATAGACCTTTTCCCATATAAATGATCAATACTAATTAAACCTCTTTTAATTTCAATATCAGTAAGGTCACTTACAAGAAAACTTTTCCCAGATAATTTAATTCTCATATTTTCTAAATCATATATCGAGTTTCTATCTTCTTTAGAATATCTAATCCAAATTTTAACTTCATCAGTTCCTATTTGTAATCTTTGAGATTCTAATCCATAAAATCCTTTTCTGATCTCATTTAATATATTGGATGTGGATAGCCCCATTTGGTATGCCTTATTCTTTAAAGTCAATTGAATCTCTTTAAGGCCTTTTTGGTTACTACTTTGTATGTTTTTTAAGACGTTTAAGTTATTCATTTTGTCTTTTAAAAGACCAACAGCATTGTTTAATTCATTATTGTCATCTGAGAATAAGGCAATTTCTATTGGTTTTCCAAAAGGACCTGCTACTGTAAATGAAAGAGATTCTGTTCCAGGAATTTCTCCAACAGCATCTTTTAGATATTTAGTAATTTCTGATGTTCCAATATTTCTTTCTTCAGATGGAATTAGTATAATATTTAAAGAACTTTTCTCGGAACTCTGTGTAGTGGCGAGTGCCCATTGATCAACTGCCTTAGTATTTCCAATTGACTTTTCAATACCAATAAATAATGATTTTCCATCATTAAATTTATTACTTAATTCATCATTTGTTTCTTTTACTTTCTCTTCAATATAATTTATCCATTTAATAGTTTTACTTTCAGCTGATCCAGCTTCAAATTTTAAATTAATGACTACGTTATCACCTTCTATATTTGGAAAAACTGTTGATTTAATTATTCCTGCACTCATTGCACTAATTGTAACTATGAATAAACATATTGAGATTAAAATAATTGTAAATGGATTATTTATAGAAAAGTTAAGTGCTGGCACATAATATTTATGTTTAATTTTATCAAGAATACTAGTTGATTTGTCCAGAATATTTTTTATTCTTTTATTTGGATTTACTCCTTTTACTGCTTTTGAATGTGCAATATGAGCAGGTAAAATAAAGGATCCCTCAATTAATGAAAATATTAGTGTTCCAATTACAACAAATCCCATTTCTGGAAAAAAATCTCCTAGCATTCCGTCCAACATAAAGAATAAAGAGAAAGCTACAATTGTTGTAAGTATAGCTGAAAAAACAGCAGGAAGAACTTCCATTGTTCCGTTAATAGCTGCATTATATGGATCTTCACCATTCTCGTATCGTTGGTAAATATTTTCAGCTATAACTATTCCATCATCTACAAGTATTCCAATAACAATTATCATTCCAAATAATGATATTACATTTAAAGTGATGCCAAAAAATGATGCAAGAATAAACATGCCGCCAAATGATATTGGAATTGCAAATGCTACCCATAACGCTAAACTAGGATGTAAAAAGAGAGATAATATAATCAATACTAATATAAAGCCAATTACACCATTTTTAGTTAGCAAGGCGATTCTTTGTTCAATAATTATAGAATCATCTTTAATTATATTGGCTTGAATATTTTTGTTGCTAGCATTAAAATTTTCTAGATAAGTTCTTGTTTTACTAGCTACTATACTGATATCTTCATTATTCGTATTAAAGACTTCTATTACAACACCTTTCTTTTTATCAAAAAACTTTCTATTAGTTTCATCTTTCCATATTCTTTTAACATTTGCAACATCTTTTATCTGAATTATCCTGTTATTAATTTTCTTAATAATAATTCTTTCAATTTCACTATCTTTATAATTCTTATTATTGCTTCTAATTTTATAATTTTCTTCATTTGTTTTAATAGTTCCTCCTGTAATATCAATATTTTCACTTTTAATAGCGTTATCTATCTCATTAAAAGTAATATTTAATCTTTTCAGATCATTCTCCCTTACACTTATTTCAATTTCTTCAATTGGATACCCTGATATTTTAGTTTTTGAAATCCCTTTTAATGCTTTAAGGTCATCTTCCATTTCCTCAGCTACATTTTTAAGTTGACTTAAACTAACGGCACCGTTTATTGCGAAAGATATTGCAGGGTTTAAATTTTCCATTAAAAATATAGAAGGAGATTCCATTTGATTAGGAAATGAACTAATTCTATCTATGGCATTTTTAATATCTTGAAGTACAAATTGATTATTTGCATCATTATTAATTTCAATTGTAACATTACTTGTGTTTTCTGATGATTTGGATGTAACTCGTTTTATTCCTGTAATTCCATCAAGGTTATCTTCAATTTTTAAAGTAACCATTTGTTCTATTTCTAATGGTGATGCACCTGGGTATACGGCTTGAACAGAGATTAATTTTGATGTTCTTTCAGGAAAGAAAGTTTTACGTAAATTAGATAAACCCATTGTACCGAAAACAATAATCAGTAACATCATAACATTTGAAGCTATTGGGTATTTTATAAAATATTTTATAAGATCTTTCATTAGTTATTTTGTGTTCTAATATTCATGCCCGTGTAGGACCCTTTAATTGGTTCACTCAGTATTTCATCACCATTATCAAGACCTTTTATAATGGCTCTTTCTTCTATTATTTGAATAATATCTATTTCTTTTTCTATAAGAATATTCTCTTTAATTATATAGATTTTATTGTTATTAAGTAAACTTCTCTTAATTGAAAAAGAATTTTCATTTTGACCAACTAATATATTTCCATAAACATACATTCCACTATATAAATTTTTATCTGATGTTTGAATGAAAACACTCATGTTTTGTGATGATTCGTCTATTATTTTATTTATTCTAGAAACTGATCCTTCATAAATTCCATCAAGTAAATCGGATAGAATGATAACTCTTTGTTTTTTCTTAATTAGTAGTGTATTTTTTATGTTAGTGCTTGATTCAAATTCTAGTAAACTTGGGTCTTGAAACTTTCCTATTTTTTGGCCAAAAACTACTATAGTTCCAGTTTTTATATTTACCTCACTAAGAATTCCATTAAAATTACTAATAATGAAATGCTTACTTAGTTTATCTTCTGTTATTTTTGATGAATAATAAGCTGTATAGAATTCCTTGCCAGATAAATAATTTTTAAATTTTACATTATTTATTGTAGGTAAATCAGGAAGAGGTTTGTTAAATTGGATATTATTCATAAAATTTAACCAAATATCATAAGATTCAGGATAATCAAATTTAATTTCTGAAACCAATCTGGATACTTGATTTAATAATTTACTTTTTTGACTATTTAGGTTGTTTTCTACTGCATCATATTTAATATAGCCCAAAGTATCCCCTTTAGTGAATCGGATACCGGTTTTAAATTTATCACCTTGAAAAACACCATTTACCTCAGAAATAATATTAAATTCATTGACAGATTTTAACTTGCCAGAAATAGGTATTTTTATAATGTTATTTGATAGTTCAACTATTTCAGTTCTTACTAGTTTTTGTGTTTCAGTAATCTTATTTATAATAATCTCTTGCTTAAAGCTCATTATAAATTTTATAAGTAAAAATGCTAATACGATTATTAATGAGTTCCTTATGATTTTTCTTTTCTTTTCATTCATTTCTTAATTAATTTTTGAATTGTAATCCATAATTTCTCTCCTTCTAAATTTAGGTCGGATTTAAAACCTTCTAATTTCCAGCTAAGTATTGTTTTTCTGATTCCTCCCATTATGATTGTTGCTAATTGTTCTGCTTCTACATCATTTCTTATCTCATTATTCTTTTGCCCTTCTTTTAATAGATTGATTATTTTTTTTGATCTTTGGGTCATTATATTGGATACTATTGAAGATAAAACATTAGAATATTGGAAAGAAGTTTCTGAAAATATTATCATTACAAAGGCAGGGTTCTTTTCAATGTGTTTAAACTTAAATTTAAAAATCTCTTGAAATTTAATTAATGATGGCTTGCCAGATTCCAATATTTTTAATATTTCACTTTTAATTATCTCTCTATGAAATAGGAGCAGAGCTTTTAATATTTCTGTTTTGTCTTTAAAATGACGATAAAGTGCGGGCTCTGAAAAAGACATCTTTTCAGCCAAATTTTTAATTGTAAGATTCTGTATTCCTTTCTTTCCAATTAAATATTTAGAGGCTTTAATTATTTCAACTTGTCTTGTAGTGAAATTCATTTGGTAAAAATACAAAAAGTTAGTAAACACTAACGTTTTTTGATTTGTAATTATTACTTTTACAGAATGAAATTAGTTATTATTATTCTATTTTTTTTTCTGATTGATATTTACTTTTATTTAGGAACAGTGTCAATAGTTAATAAATTCTTAAATAATGAATTTTTTTACAAATTGTTATATTGGTTTTTGTCAATTGTTATATATATTGTAATTGTTGATGTTTCAATTAATTATAGTCAATCTACCCCATCCGTTCGTTCTACTAATAATATAATTTCTGCAAGTTTAATTGGCATTTTATTTATTTCTAAATTAATTGGTTCTATACCATTATTGGTTGATGATTTTTTGAGGTTATTTAAGGCTGTCATAAGCTTTTTTGATATTAACTCTAGTATTCATGATGTTAAGCGTTTAGATTTTTTAAAAAAATCTGCACTTCTTTTTTCAGGCGTGTTATTTTCTACTTTATTATTTGGAATGAAATGGGGTAGATATAATTTTAAAAAGAATTATCAGGATATTTGTATAAATGATTGGCCTATAGTACTTAATAATTATAAAATCATTCATATATCTGATCTCCATTTAGGTAGTTTTAATGATGTTGATAAATTCAATGAAGCTATAGAGATGATTAATGCTGAAAATGCTGATTTAGTAGTATTTACAGGCGATTTGGTTAATAATTATTATGATGAAGCAATTCCTTATATTGATGCTTTAAAAAGGATAAAATCAAAGGATGGTAAAATATCAATTTTAGGTAATCATGATTATTGTGATTATGCAATGCTAAAGAGAGATTCTAAAAAATGGAAAACCAATTTTAAAAAATTATTAGAACTAGAAAAGGAAGTTGGTTTTGATCTTTTATTAAATGAATCAAGAATTATCACTATAGGAGAAAACAAATTTAATATTGTTGGTGTTGAGAATTGGGGTGCTGGTAATTTCAATAAAGATGGAGATTTAGACACTGCAATGGATCTTGTTGATGATAATCTGCCAACTTTATTACTCTCACATGATCCTTCTCATTGGAATGAAGTAGTTCTGAAAAGTGATTATAAAATTGATTTACAATTATCTGGACATACTCATGGAATGCAATTTGGTATTGAGATTCCAGGCTTTAAATGGAGCCCAGCAAAGTTTAGATATAAAGAATGGGCTGGATTATATAAAAAAGCAGGAAAACAAATATATGTTAATAGAGGCTTAGGTCATTTAGGGTATGCTGGTAGGGTAGGTATAATGCCAGATATATCAGTATTGAATATTATATCAAAAATCTAAGTTGCTGAAAGTAATTGCTAATATAAGTAAAGAAAAGGAGGGCTGGGATAAAGTGAAAGTAAATAACTTTCTTCACAGTTCTTTCTTAGAAATTTTTTATATTAATCATCCAAAAATAAAACACTTATTTGTTTTTGATACACACATAAGGCTATATGCCCATATTTTTGAACTTAATTTTCATAAAACAGTAAATTATATCAATAATAAGTTATTCGTATTTGTTATTAAATTTATAAAGTTTGATGTTCTTTATCTTACAAATTCATTTCTCACTAATATACCTGCATTTTATTCAAATAAGCAAATTGATCTTAAAGAATTTCTTCAGATACTTCAATATAATTATTCTTTATTAATTATTCCTGATTTCGTGTTTAAGAATATTACCGCCGATAAGAATGAATTCTCTAAAATTGAGGTTGAGGAAGAAATGGTTTTAAATATAAACGAGAGATGGAATTTGCTAGATAATTACATTTCTGATTTAAGAAAGAGATATCGGAAGAAAATTATAAAGATTATTAATTTAACTAGTAAATTAGAAGTTAAATCTTTGAATTCTGCTGATCTTGTATTTTATGCTGATAATATTCAGGATTTATTTAATCAGGTGTTAAATGAATCAAGATTTAGTGGCCCTTTATTTAATACTAATTCTTTTTCTTTATTGGTTAAAAAGGATATTTTTAAAGTTTACGGATATTTTATCAATAATAATTTAATTGCTTTTTCATCTGAAATTCATCAAGATAAAACTCTATATTCATACTATACAGGATTTAATAAATCATTAAACAAAACTTTTCCTATATATGGGAGGATATTAATCGAGACTATTAATAATGCAATAAAGCTTAAAATGAATAAAGTTGTTTTTGGTAGAACAGCTAACGAGTTTAAGAGTAATTTTGGAGCAATACCAATTAAATCTTATGTTTATATTAAAGTAAAAAATAAGTATTTGAATATTATACTTAAACCGATATTTAAAAGTCTTAGGATTAAAGATTGGACAAAAAGAAATCCGTTTAAAAAATAATTGAATTATAATTTATCTTATTAACTAAATTTAAGATAATTTATAGTTAACTCTCTAAATATTTCTCATTTATTTTATAAGAGTAAGGATACCTGTATAGATGAAAGGTTTATCTTTAAAATCAATAACTAATATAGAGTAGGAGTAAGTTCCATCTTGCACTAGATTGTTATTCAACTTCCCATCCCATATTCCATTTTTTTCTTTATAAATAATTTTACCCCATCTATTAAAAATAGTCATTGTGTACTCTTTTTGACCAATAATTTCTAACTTAAAGTTATCATTATAGCCATCATTATTTGGTGTAAATGCTGATGGGATAAAGATTTGATATACAGGGTTTATAATTAGAGTTGCTTGGGTAGTATCACTACAGTTAAATTGATTGCTTACGGCATAAATTACATTATATGTACCTGTATCGGCATAGGTATGCCAGAATTCTAATTCATCTATTAGATTTGTTTCATCTCCTAGACTCCATTTTGTATTTTCTATATTTTCACTTTCATTTACAAATAGAATATTAGGATTGTCAATATTAGTAGGTTGTGGGCTGAAAGAAAATTCAGCACTAGGATTAGGATTAATATTTATTATTTTTTCAATTGAATTACTACAATTAGTAATAATATCAGTGTATTCATATCGAATAGTGTAAGCCCCATTCTCTAAACTTTCAACATCAAAGAAGTTCGTATTTTCATTGTCAATAAAATAATCTCCTCCTTCTGGTGTTCCTTCATTTAGGATAAAGGAAGGAGTTCCTGCGCAAATATCATCTTGATTAATTTCTAAAATGGGTATTTGATTTACGATTATATCTAAAGTTTGATTTATATCACTTGTACATCCATTATTATCTGTAACTGAAATTAATTGTATTTGATTACTAAAATTAGGGATAATGTAAAAAGGTATTCCCTCCGGAATTAAAACACCGGATGAATCAATAACAAATGATTTTTGGATTGAGTCATAAAATTGTACCGTATAATAGTTGTAACTAGGATTTGTAAGTTCAATTAAAATAGAAATAGAATCGTTGCGGCATATTTCATTATTAGCTAGAAAGCTAACTATAAGTTTATCGGGTTCACTAACGCTGATAGTACTATCTAGTGTACATCCTATAGAATCTGTAATTGTAAAGCTGTAATTTCCAGCTGTAAGTGAAGTGATGTTTTGGGTAGTATCTCCATTATCCCAATTGAAAGTTAGAGGATTAATTCCTCCATTAGGATATAAGTTAATAGCTCCATTATTCATTCCAAAGCAGTTAACATCTGTAATATTAACATTTGTCGTTATTTCAAAAGTTCCAGAGATTATTATTAAATTAAGTGTAACGATACTATCACAGCCATTAACTGTATTTAATGTCCGTATGTATGTACCACTCATATTATAATTTATACCATCCCAATAATAGCTATCACATTCAGATATTGATAAACTAGAAGATGTGCTATTTGAGATCGTTAAATTAAGATTGGCAATACTATCACAGCCAAGCGAGTTGATAAAATTTAAACTATAATTTCCTGAAGTGTTGTAAGTGTTTCCATTCCAATAGTATGAAATACAATCAGATATTGTATCATAACTAGCTGTTGGATTATTAATAGTAAGGATTAGAGAATCTATATGTGCACAACCATTCGAATTAGTACTAATTTGAATATAAGTACCACTATTTGTGTAAACGGTATTTGTAATAGGCCATAAATAAGATATGCATTTAATCTTTGTAGCTGTTAGATAAGAGGTGTCAGAGATAGTAAGGTTTAATGTTGCGATACTATCACATCCAAAAACATTAGATAATGTATCGGTATATATTCCTGATGTACTATAAGTATTTCCATTCCAGTTGTAAAAGAAACAGGCATTAATACTTCCCGCTCCAGCATTAGGATTATTAATAGTAAGATCTAAAGTATCAGTATGTATACATCCTGTAGTATTAATACTTGTGTAAGTATAAATACCTGAATTTGTATAAGTTTGATTGTTTAAAGGCCATTGATATGAGGTGCAATTGTTATCAGATAGAAATGAAGAAGTACTGCTGTTTATTGTTAGATTTAAGGAGATTAAACTATCGCACCCATTTGTATTCGTAGTTAAAAATGTAGCTGTATTATTTGAAGTCGTATAAGTGTTACCATCTATCCATTGGTAAGTATTACAGGCTACTTGCGAATCAATACTAGAGTTATTATAATTAACATTTAATATTAATGAATCAACATTTGGACAGCCATTTGCATTAGTAGATAACAAGGTGTCAATTATTGATGAAAAGTAAGTTTGACCATTAGCTATCCAAGTGAATGAATCACATGAATTTATTGCAATTAAAGTGCTTGATGTATCAGTAATTGTCAAATTTAGAATTGCAATACTATCACAGCCTAAACTTGTTGTTAATGTATCAGTATAAAGACCAGAGATTAAATAATTATTACTATTCCAAAGATAAGAATCACAAGAGGATAGGGTAGTTGAAGATATTGCAGAATTATTAATGTTTAATATTAAAGAATCAATATGGGTGCAACCAACACTATTAGTGGATGTTTGGGTGTAAATTCCAGAGTTAATATAAGTTTGATTCGTTATTCCCCAAAGATAAGAATCACATGACATATTGCTTGAAGTAGAGCTTGAACTATAATTTATAGTGAGGTTTAAAGAGGCTGTACTATCACAGTTAACACTATTTGTCAACAGGCTGTCGTATAATCCAGTAATTGTATAATTAGTTCCATTCCAAAGATAAGAGTCACATTCATTTACAGTTGTATTTGATAAAGAACTATTTGTAATGGTTAGGTTTAGTGTAGCAATACTATCACAGTTATTTTGATTTATTAAAGTGTCTATTTGCACAACACTAGTAGTATAAGTTGTTCCATTCCAACTATAAGAATCACAACTAGTAATAGTAGTGATAGATGTTGATGGATTAGGGTTGATTAAAGTTATAGTTCCAATATAAGAGCAATTACTTGAATCTGTAATTGTATAAGGATAGTTGCCTGCACTGAGTGTATTTGGTGTGGAAAAGTTAGAAATACCACCTGTTAAGATTTGAGAATAAGGAGGTGCTGATACAGTGTAATCAGGAATTCCTCCAGTAATATTTAACTCAATTGCGCCATCATTTCCATTAAAACAATTTATATCAGAAATTATTGGAATTACAGATATTGCGGGAGGTTCTGTTATGGTAATGGAATCAGTAATAGTACAACCATTTCCATCTGTAATGTTTACAGAATAGCTTCCTGCATTTAGATTGTAGATGCTATCTGTAGTGGCAAGATTACTCCATAAATAAGTAGCTGTAATTGAAGTGTTATTTAGGATAATAGAATAGTCTTCTGTAGCTCCAAACCAAGGTTCTGTGTATGTTGGAGCCCAAGTTCCAGCATCACAAGAAGTAATAGGAGTTGTGCTTCCTATGCTTTGATATTGAGAAACAATTCTCATTCTTGTTGGGCCATAAGCTCCTGTAAAAGGAACTGTTATAGCAAGACTTGCAGAAACAGCAATTCCATTAGGAATGTTTCCTACTTCTTCCCCAAGGTCCGTAAAATCTCCATCAATATTCCAATCAATAAATACTTTAGCACCTGATGGGTAGTTGTTTACATTTCCTGAATTACAAACTCCTAAATCAACATCAATACTATAGGATTGTCCTTCTGTTAAATCTGCAAAGTGAGTTGTTGTATAATTCTCATATTGATCACATGCAGTTGAAGTATTATTAATATTGTTGTTATCACCTATTAATTGAACATTTTCAATATTAGCATAATTATTTGAACCAGGACTGGAGCTACAATAAGATAATGTAGAAACAGTGCCTGGAGGAGTGGAAGCTCCTTGCAATTGTATGCTTGCAGTGCCATTATTATCTCCATTACAGATCACATTTGTTGTATTGAGAGAGGATGTAAAAAGACCAGGTTGATAAATAATAATGCTATCAGAATAAGTACAGTTATTGTTATCAATCACTGTGTACCCGTATGTTCCTGCAGCTAAAGCAAGAGGATTGTTTCCTCCCCAATTAGTAGTGTAAGCTGGTGTTCCTCCAGAAATTGTAAGTAAGGCACTACCATCTGTAAAACCATTACAAGAAGCATTTGTAGGTATGCATAAGACATTTGGAGAATCATAAACACTTATATTATTTGAAAGAGCATTAGAGCATCCATTGGGACTTGTATAGGAATATGTTATTGTATTAATTCCTATATTATTTATAGTAGGATTAAAAATTGTTGAAGTACTATTATTGACTAAATAATTTCCTCCAATAGGTGTTGCGTAATTTAAATTTATTGGAGTGCTCCCAAGGCAAAACTGTGATGCTAAAGGAAACGTAATGTTAGCAGCAGATGTATCTACATTAACTATAAATGAATCAATGTATGTGCATCCATAAGAATTGGTAACTTCAAGTGTATATGTTGTAGAAGTATCAGGATTAAAATAGGGTGAGGATGCTGTATTATTGGATATATTATAATTGGGTGACCATAAATAGGTGTAAGAGCTTGCTATTACTAATGAGTTTACTTGAATTGAATCATCCTGACATAATATTGCAACGTCATTTAATTCATAATTAAATCTAAATTTCTGAACATTATTTGCTCCACCTGTTGCTCCTGTTAATCCCCAATAAACCATTGGATTGCCACTAAAAATAGTATTGATAATATCACCTGTATAACTAATTACATTTGTATATCCATCAAAATCTAAAGTAAAAGTTTGTGTTGAAGGATCCCACATAAAGATCGCGCTATGCCACTGGCAATCTTCAATTTGGTAATTTGCAGGAGGAAAGCCTACTGGTGCTGCTAAATTATTATTATTCCATGTTTGATGATTTAAAAATCCATTTTTTTGGATTGCAATATGATCATATGTAGGGTCTGCGTACTGACTATTTTGCCATGTATCAAACTCTACAGCAAAAGAAGGGCTAATGCCTGAATATCCAATCCCACCACCACCACTTCCTATCGATGTGCTGATAGGTTGTAATACAAAAGCTATTCCATCTGCGCCTCCATTATTACAACCCAGAAAAACATCAATATTAAAATGGAAAGGATAATTAAGATTTATTTGTATATTATTCCATACTGAACCTGATTGAGTATTATTTGCTGACGTTAATTGAAATACATTTCCTGGTTGTATTTGTGCGTTTCCATTTAGCACAAAATTTGGAGTTATAATTGGTAATGGATTTATTACTAATGTAGTATTTTGAGTTCCATTAGTATAGATTCCTGCAGTAGTTTGCCAATTTCCATATATTAATGCGCTATCCCCATCACATATTGATATATTGTTTTGCCCTATCATGAGAATTGGCAGAAAGAATAGAAGAGTTATAAACTTTCTCATTTCACAAAAGTAGTGTAAATTTTTTAAAATAATACATACACACTATAGAAAGGTGTATGAAATACACTAACATGATTAAGATTAATTACAAATACCCCCAATGAATGGAAATGTTTGTAATATAGTGGTTTAAATTACTTAATTAGATCTACACTTCTAGAAATAAATGAAGTAAGATCTTCACCTTTTAACATACCCTTTGATAGTAAAGCTAAGTCAAGAAGTTGATTTATTAGTTTTGTTCTATTCTTTTTTGTTTTTTCTTCAAGAATCTTACTAATTAGTTCATGATTTGAGTTAATAGCTAAATTATATGATTCTGGCATAGATCCAAACATCTGCATTCCACCACCTCCAGATAGTTGTTGTTGCTCTTTCATTCTTCTCATGAATTCACTTTGAGTAATAATAATAGGAGAGTCAGAGCTTGACATATTTTTAATTTGAACAGTAAATTTTTCTTTATCAACTTCTTCTTCTATCATTTTCTGTAATTTCCCTTGTTCTTTATCACTTAATTTTGAAACATTAGATGTTTCTTTTTCGATTAACTTGTCTATTATTTCTGCATCTACTCTAGTAAATAGTATGTCAGAGTTTTGCCCCTCAAGTCTGCTAATTAAATGGCTAATTAATGGCCCTCCAAGCTCTAATACTTCATAACCTTTATCAGTCGCAGTTTTAACAAAGCTATGCTGTTCCTTGCTGTCATTAGTGTATAGAATTACTGTTTTACCGTCTTTATTTTTTTGAGTTTCTTTTATCTTATCAGTGAACTCATTAAATGTGTAATATTCATTATTAGTATTTTTATAAAGACAAAAATCTTTTGCTTTTTCAAAGAACTTTTCTTCTGTAAGCATTCCATATTCTATAAATACTTTAATATCATCCCATTTTTTTACGAAATCTTCTCTATCTTTTTTGAACATTCTTGATAGCTTGTTGGCTACTTTTTTCGTAATATGACTAGAAATTTTCTTAACATTACTATCAGCTTGCAGATATGATCTAGAGACATTTAATGGAATGTCTGGAGAATCAATCACTCCATGTAATAGAGTTAAAAACTCGGGCACAATATTTTCTACATTGTCAGTAATAAAAACCTGATTACTATATAGATTGATTTTATTTTTTTGTACTTCTAAATTATTTTTTAATTTAGGAAAATATAGAATTCCAGTAAGATTAAAAGGAAAATCTACATTTAAGTGAATATGGAATAAAGGATCAGAAAATTCCATTGGATATAATTCTTTGTAAAAACTATTGTAATGTTCTTCTTTTAGGTTTGAAGGTGTTTTAGTCCAGGCTGGATTTGGATTGTTAATAATATTATCAGATATCTCATCAATTTTTATAACATTTCCTTTTTCATCTTTCTTTCCTTTAGGATCGTCAATTTTATTAATCTTAGTTCCAAATTTAATTTCAATAGGAAGAAATTTACAATATTTATTTAAAATAAAAGTAAGCCTATTTTCTTCTAAAAATTCAATTGAATCATCTGCTATATGTAAAATTATATCCGTTCCTTTTGTTTTTTTCTTTGTATCCTCAACAGTATAGTTTGGTGAACCATCACAGATCCACTTAACAGGTGTGCTATTAGGATTCTGACTTTTAGTAATAATTTCAACTTCCTTTGCAACCATAAATGCGGAATAGAAACCAAGTCCAAAATGACCAATAATTGAATTCTTTGTGTCAGCATCTTTATATTTATTTACAAATTCCTCAGCTCCAGAAAATGCAATTTGATTAATATACTTATCTAATTCATCTTCTGTCATACCAATTCCATTATCTCTAATAGTAATTGTCTTTTCTTTCTTATTAAGTAATACCTCAACTTTTAATTTGCTAATATCAGTATCTAATTCTCCAATAGATTTTAATGTTTTTAATTTTTGAGTAGCATCTACTGCATTTGAAACTAATTCTCTTAAGAAAATCTCATGATCTGAGTATAGAAACTTTTTAATTATTGGAAATATATTCTCGGTTTGAACGTTAATACTGCCATTTTTCTTCATATCTTATTTTTAATTGATTATATTAATTAGTATATATGCGAAATCTATGCCAAAGTTAATTTCACGACAAAATGTCATTCCGAATAATTTATTAAGTTTGGATTAGTAGATTGATTAGTGGTGCAAAAAGTTGTGCAAATTTTGTTTAAATATTTAATAAAACAAGAATTAAAATGATATTTATTATAGAAAATTATTCAGTACTTTTAACTTATGAAAAAATTTCTTTTCTTTTCTATTTCTATTTCTATTTTCTTCTCATGTAATAAAAAAAATATATATGAAAAGAATCTAAACCACTTTAAAAATCTAATTGAGGATGTCAATATTTATTTTATAGATTCAACAATAAATAATCTTGAGATATCTAATTACTATACTGAAGATTTTGTTTTTCTTTTCTATCCAGCGGGCCATAAAAAAGGAGTAAAAACATCTAAAGTTGATTATATTAATAATCTGAATCAAATGAAAAAAATGAATATGTCAATTAACATTGGTCATTCTATTTATTTACCTGGAATTAATGAAGAATCATATGAGTTAGATGGGAGTGTTCGCTTATATTATGGAGCAACTATTTCTATTGACACAAACAATGTTGAATTTTCTGGATATCAAACAATAAATTTTGAACAAGGTAAGATTTCAGGAATTTGGGAGTGGGCAGATTATGGAGGGATGAGTAATCAATTAAATCAAATTATGAAATTAAAAGTCCCACTCAATTGAGTGGGTTTCTTTTTGGTGGACTTCTCGGTCCCAGTCTCGAAATTCCTTAGAGATTTAATAACTTTTATGTATTATTGTAAAATGAAGAAACATATATTAATTAGCATTCTTTTATTAATAATATCTAATCTTTCTTTAGCGCAGATTCCATGTAAAGAAGTAGTTGGTTACTTCCCTAATTGGCAATGGTATGATAGAAATAAATTAGTTGAACCACAAAGTATTGATTATTCAAAATATACAATCATTAATTATGCTTTTATGAATCCTGAATTAGACGGATCTATTTCTTTAACAGATTCTTGGGCAGATGAACAACTACTTTATGGAAAAAATGATTGGCAAAATGGAGGATACTTACCTAATACCTCTCTTATTGATATTGCTCACAATAATGGTGTAAAAGTATTGCCATCAATTGGTGGATGGACACTTTCTTCCAATTTTCCTTCAATTGCATCAGAAGCTTCTAAAAGAGTCACTTTTGCCCAATCTTGTGTGTCTCTAATTCAAACTTATAATTTTGATGGAATTGATTTAGATTGGGAATATCCTGGTTATGCTCCACATGGGGGAACTTCACAAGATAAAACAAATTTTAACCTTTTATTACAAGAAGTTAGAACTGCTATAGATAATTATGGGCAATCAATTGGAAAAACTATGCTTTTAACCGCAGCTGTTGGAGCAGGTGTAGATA
>Ga0257121_1000095_pt1 | contig 69592 bp, 63 predicted proteins | sample SI106_100metaG_FD_190180 | JGI IMG/M metagenome (GOLD analysis project Ga0257121, IMG submission 190180) | Marine microbial communities from Saanich Inlet, British Columbia, Canada - SI106_100 | ecosystem: Environmental > Aquatic > Marine > Inlet | place: Canada: British Columbia | collected...
AAAACAAAAAATAATAGAAAAAAGCAAATAAAAGCAAAAAAACAACAAAAAAGACGAACAATAAAGAAGAACCACAAAAAATAAGTATTTAAATAAACTATACAATGGATGAAAATTTGATACAAGTAAATTTTCAACCCGAGAATATTGATAAAAAACAGATGAAAATAATGATATTTTTAATGAATGCCTTAGAAAAGGGGTGGTCTGTTAAAAAACAAAATGAGAAATATATATTCTCAAAAAAACATGAAGGAAAAAAGAAATATTTGGATGAAAATTATTTAGATGAGTTTCTTCGATCCAATTTCGATATGCCTACGATAAACACATAATGTAAACCACTCACAAAATAATAATCAAAACACCCAACTCTTATATGGTTACAAAACAAATAAAATGATAAAAAACGAAAAAAATAAAACGAAAAATAAAAACAAATAAACAATCCCATTGTTTAGGCATATACCGATTGTATTCCAATTAAATACAAATTATATTTAGCAATTAATAATTAATTCATTTTATTTAGTTATTAATTAATTTGCCCAGTTAATTACTTAAATACGTAACAAGAGTAATAATATTTGTAAAAATATGCTTTCATAAAAAAAGTATATATTTAATTAATTCCCGAAATTATTTTCTACAGCAACATTATATAACAGAATGGCTGGAGCACTCATGCAACTCGTCGCCTATGGCGCCCAAGACGTTTTTCTTACCGGTACCCCCGAAATTACTTTCTGGAAGGTGTCTTACAGACGCCATACCAACTTCGCCATGGAGTCTATTGAACAGACTTTCTCTGGCCAGGCCGATTTCGGTCGCCGTGTGACCTGCACAATCAGCCGTAATGGTGATTTGTGCTACCGCACTTACCTTCAGGTTACTCTCCCTGAGATCAACCAGAGCATGGGTGATTCCGTCTATGCCCGTTGGTTAGATTTCCCCGGTGAGCAGCTCATCGCCCAGGTTGAGGTCGAGATTGGTGGTCAACGTATTGACCGTCAGTACGGTGACTGGATGCACATCTGGAATCAACTCACTATGTCTTCCGAGCAACAGAAGGGTTACCACCAGATGATTGGTAACACCACCCAGCTCACTTACGTGACTGATCCTTCTTTCGCCGATATCTCTGGTCCTTGTTCCGCCGCCGGTGGACCTTCCCAGGTGTGTGCCCCTCGCAAGGCCCTTCCTGAGACCACCCTCTACATTCCCCTTCTTTTCTGGTTTTGCCGCAACCCCGGACTTGCCCTTCCCCTTATTGCCCTTCAATACCACGAGGTCAAGATCAACATTGACTTCCGTCCTATTGGTGAGTGCTTGTGGGCCGTAAAGGACCTTTCCGCCGCCTCTGCCACTCAATCTGTGTCCCAGGCTTACCAGCAATCCCTTGTTGCCGCCTCTCTCTACATCGACTATATCTTCCTTGATACCGATGAGCGCAGAAAGATGGCCCAGAACCCCCACGAGTACCTTATTGAGCAGCTTCAGTTCACTGGTGACGAGTCTGTCGGTTCTTCCAGTAACAAGATCAAGCTCAATTTCAACCACCCCTGTAAGGAGCTTATCTGGGTTGTCCAGCCTGATGCAAACGTAGATTACTGTGCCTCTCTTGAGGGTGGCCAGACTCTATTCAAGACTCTTGGTGCCCAACCTTTCAACTATACTGATGCTATCGATGCTCTCCCCAACGCCGTCCACGCCTTCGGTGGACCTACCGAGACTTCTGGTGCTAATGCCTTCATCACTTCCGGTGGTCTTTTCCAGGACCCTGGTGCTGATTCCAGTAACGCCGGTCTTGCCTGGGGTGGTGCTAGCTCCATGCACCCTACCAGTGATGCCGAGGGTTCATATGTGTCTGATGCCGGAACATTCGTTCTTGCCGAGACTGCCCTCGACATGCATTGCTGGGGTGAGAACCCTGTCGTCACTGCCAAGCTTCAGCTTAATGGCCAGGACCGTTTCTCCGAGCGTGAGGGTTCTTACTTCGACGTTGTCCAGCCTTTCCAGCACCACACCCGTGCCCCCGATGCTGGTATCAACACCTACTCCTTCGCCCTTCGCCCCGAGGAGCACCAGCCTTCTGGAAGCTGCAATTTCTCCCGCATCGATAACGCCACCCTTCAGCTTGTCCTTTCCTCCGCCACTGTCGGTGGAACCGCAACTGCTAAGGTCCGTGTCTATGCTACCAGTTACAACGTGTTGAGAGTCATGTCAGGAATGGCGGGAGTAGCTTACTCCAATTAAATTCACTGCATTTTGGTGTGTGTGTATTTTAACTCTGTGTTTAAAAATGTAATATTTGTATAATTTCAAAATTAGTAATTATACAAATTCAATAAAATAGTTCTACTGTTTCTACCGTCTTTTCGGGTATATTGTTCATCCAATATTCTATTTGTTGGTACAATGCATTGATACGCGTATTCCATTCATTACTCTTACTCTTTGGTATATTCAAAATTCCATATCCATTTAATCTCCAACACGATGTTACTTTTTTTCCTTCTTGGTTCACATATGCGTCTGGATTGAATCGAATGAATATTATTGGTCTATGTCCAATATCTTGCGAAATTTCCATCGTCCGTTTGTTATGACACGAGCAATCATAACTATTATGTTTATTTTCGTCAATCTCGATAATGATTACATGACTGCCCAATTCTAACAATAAGTCGGGGCGACGCAATGAACAACCGTCTTGTATTCGTTTATCTGTTACCCATCCGAAATCTGGGAATTTATCGATAACACGTTGAACAACGTCATTTTCCTTTGTTTTGTAATTACGTGATACTTGGATTTCAGGACATAAATGAATACAACACGGGAGGCAATATCCGTCATATTTTATTATACCTCTGGTTTCACATAATGGTGCTTTACATAGAGCATTTCCACCGCATATTTTGCAACGAGATTTGTATTTATCATGTATACAATATAGATTTCCTCCACATTCTAGACAATTTTGCCGGTTCTTGTTATGCTCGCAGATTGCTGCTCCATTACATTCTATACATCTTCGTCTACGTTTTCCATGCTCGCAAATAGATGTACCACCACAGGGCACACAGTTTTCTTTTTCACTTCCGTGTGGACACAAGTCGTTGCCTCCACACTCCTTACACCGAGTCTTTCTCTTCAAATGTTCGCAAATGCCTGCCCCCTTACACTCTACGCAATGAAACCGTCGCCGATTGTGAATACATTTTGGATTTGGTCCTCCCATTTATATAATGTTCAAATATATATCCATTCTATTTTCAATTTTATGCTTATTCATGTGAAAACCCGTTTTTTTCAAATTATACCTTTTATTATTATTCTTTTAGCATTTCGGGAGTTGCTTTATATTTTGTGAACTTCTTTATTATGCGATAAATATTTATTCAGTTGTTCCTGCGTGGCCTGTAATTTATTTTTAGTTATATAATGTGTTCATTAGGTATTATACCATTTTAATTGTGTGAATAAGGAATCAATTTCATAGTTTGCTATATAACATTCAGTATTTGATAATCCATATCCAATAATAATTTGATCATCTTTAATAACAAAACTTTTACAAAATTCATTTTGATGATTATCAAATGAGAAAAATTCGGAATATTTTTTTATATTCATATCACTATCAAATATCGCAAATATATGTTTGTGACTGAAATACCATTTATTATTATGTTTATTAAAATTTTTTTTACATAAAATAAACCATATTTCATCATTTATTGATACACCAGTAGTAGCACTTGTTATATCTTGAAACAATTGAGGGATATTATATTTTATTGTATCAATTACTAATTGTCGATTCGTATAATCTATTTTACCGATTTGTAAAGGAAACCATTTATAAACGATTGATAATTCATTATTATACTGAAAAAAACTAATATTATTAATGGGATTTTTGTTACAATATTTGGTCTGATTGATGTAATTAACATTAATTGTATCATTACGAATAATCATTTCATTACTTGAAATATAAAATCGGTTCGATTGTTTATTAAATAAATCTACAATATAATAAATTGAATCGTCGCACTGAATTAATCTTAAATTATTAGCTGTAGTATTATCAAAATTATAAAAAACTTCTTCTTTATGATTCTCTAAATGAAAATCAATTGTTGATTGACTATATAAACATTGTTTTTCAATAGCACTATATACTTTGACGCCATCATGATAATAATGATGAATGTATTCTAAATGAATAACTATTTCATTATTTTTAATATAAATGATGGGTATTGAAGCATTATAAATGAAATCGGCATCATTTATATTTTTCGATACATTCTGTTTTTTTACGGACATAAGGGTTGGGTAATGGAAGCTATCTAAACTCTCCCATAACATACCATAATGAAGAGTATTTTGCGTGTCTTGTTGTTCACTTCTATATTCTATATACTCTTGTAAAATTGGTATGGTATCTTTTATAATACCACTGCAACCAAATGTTAATATTAAACTATTAATTTCAATTTCATTAAAAATGGTTCCCAATAAGGTTGGACCTGAAATAGCCAACGCATTTAATGAATAAACATTATATCTACAATACTCAATTATTTTTTGGATTGCTTGTTTTAAAATATTATTATTAGGATACGTAACCATCAATGCTTGGTAAATTCCATTAATATCCATTTTTCGATCTTTCACCCAGTATTCTTTATCGGTCAATTGAATTAATTTAAAATGATTAACACATCTGTATTTAATATCTAAATAAATACCGCCGCGAATATATAAAACACAATATCTCCATAAATCCGCTTTATATGCACCTGGCTTTAATTTATCAAATGCCCAAACTGTTTCTTCATCAAAATGTGTTTGAATGAAATCTCTGCACATTTGATCATCGTATAAATAATAACTAAACTCTGGATTATCTTTTTTTAATGATTCGCAATTTTCTCGCATTTTATCAGGTAATTCTAATGAATGCCATGTTTGAAAAATATTTAATGGGATAAGAGAATAAATTTGTGGTTGAATCGGTTTTGATTGTTTTTCAGGTTTTATATTCGTATTATTACTACGATAATGTAATCTAAACATTATATATATTGTAACAAATATTTCATGAATATTTAACGAATATTTGTTTGTTTAATGAAAATCTATATAAATAATTGTTTTTTATACATGGTATAAACATGTCTCTACGAACATATCAGGCAGGAAATCTACATACCCAAAATGATCTATTAATGAATTGTTTAATGGAATTCTACAAGGATAAAACCCGCCTCGATAATATGATGAATATTATAAATGGTGAATCAAAAATATCATTAAGAATCGTCGATTGGTTTGTTACAAATTATGCGAAAAAGTATTATACGATTTACGAATTACCATCTCAACGACAAGGTAGTGATTTGAAAATGCGTTTCAAAGTATACAACGACTACAAACTCAAATTAAAGGCATATTCAAAGAAAAGATTTGACCCATTTTGTAGATGGGAGCGTATCACCATTCCTTATAATGATAATAGTTGCATGGAGACAACAATTGGACAATTAAATTTTTTCAAATGGGCAATTGAGAATAAAATCATCGAGTATATAGAGAATAACTACGATGATATTGAAAAAGATATGAATGAACGCAATAGTATTTCAAAAAAGAAAAAAGATGATAGTGAACTTACAACATCGAATATTACAATTTCGGCAGATGTTAATAAAACGCGTAAAAAACGAGAAGAACTATCCGTTTCTGCGTGTAAATGTATTAAAAAAGAGAATGTTAAAATTATTGTTTCTTTTAATTAATGATTGGTTTTATAATATCATCAATTGTAAAAAACATATTATTCACCGAGTATTTAAGTTTCTCATCATCTAGATGTCTATTATTTACGTGGGGATTTATTTCCGTCAAATCCATATTACATAATGTCTTTTTTCTCATTAGATTATGCAATAACAATATTCCAGGACTTTTATTGATGCCGTATCCTACTGGTGTACCGGTATGTGGTATAACGGATGGGTCAAAACTATCAACATCAAGTGATAGATGAAATGGACTGTCTCCTAGAAATTTGTTTAATATGGTATAACATCCCATAGGATTCGCGTTAATATCTTGACTTAAAAAGTATTTGATATTGTGTTTGTAGATAAGTTCTTGTTCGAAATCGTCGAGCGATCGTAGTCCCACATAGAATAGTCGGTCAAATGGGAGATAATTTTTAATAAATGAAAGTTCGGTATGACTATCTAATCCTGTTAAATATGCGAGAGGCATTCCGTGAAAGTGTTTGCTCTCCGATGCGTCATATGTATTTATATCGGCGTGTGCGTCGACCCAAACTACTTTACAATCGGGGAAACTATTCAATGTATATGCTACAGTCGCCAAAGACATAGAATGGTCTCCTCCAATATTCATTCGAAACTGTTGGGAACCCAGTTCTTGATTGGCTTTATATAAATTTCGAAACTGTTGGGCTCCCAGATCTTGATTGGCTTTATATAAATTTCGAATATTTTCGAAAAAGTGGTCATTATTATTAATACAATCCACTTGTTTTATAAGAAACTTACCGGGATAATTCTTCACCAAATGTTTCGTATACATTTCTGCGCCTTTTTCAACCCCCTTTAATTTTTGTCCAAGATTGTGTGGAAAGCGAATAATATGTATCATATAATAAACGTTTTGATATTATATCGAGTATTTTATCTAATAACTAAAAATAAAAATATTTCCTAAAAAATATAAAAAATTCTCTATATATACATATATTATGATTTCGAATAAATTAACCATCAAACGCGTTTTTTCTATTATCAAGGATGCTTTTCATTCAAAGTCCCCGATTTACATTTTAGGTAGATGGGGACTTCATACAAAGGATAAGGTGAATATGAAAGCAGACTTTGCGAATGAAGACCATTGTGGTACGTGTGCGCATTTTGTGACGCGCGATAAAAAACAATAATTATATATTTTGTAAAACCCCTAATATCAAGCATATATATAATATATTCATGCTATCTAGTATTTTTTATAAACCCAAACCATCAAAATCCGAAGAAAAAAAAAAAGAAATATCCAAAATATTATTTTTTGCTGAAGTGAGTGACCAAACATTAGAAGACATTTTCACAACTTCATTTTAAACCCTATCCCATATTTCATCAACCAAACCGTATTTCATACATGTGTCTACATTCCACCATAGATCATGTTTCAAAATATCACGCAATTGTTTCTTGGGAATATCCGCGTGTTGTTTATAAATATCGAGAATTTTATCCATAAGTGCCTTGTTATTTTCAAAATCATCTTCGAGTTCTTGCATTTTTCCCCAAGAACCCGACGACAACTGGTGAATAAGCATATGTGCGTTAGGTCGAATATAACGCTTTACGCCAGCCACACTCATAAGTGTTCCAGCAGATGCTGTAGCACCTTCAATAATGGTATGTACAGGAACCTTACATGATTTCATTACATCGATCGCAGTAAGGGCGTCAAATACACACCCACCGAAAGAATTAATATGAATATAAATAGGAATAGGGTCGCAGCATAGTTTGTGTGCTAGCACAATATTATCAATTTCGCATTTACGAATAAATTCAATAAGTGCGAAAATATTATCTCTATCAACCTCGGCGTGAAAATAAATATGATTGTTATCTTTGGTAATTTTTTTCATATTACCTGAACAAGTATCCAATGTATCATCATCATCTTCATCATCTGAATCACTATTCTTCGTGAGAATAATTTTAGTAGTCTTCTTATTACCACGAGTATTGATTGCTCTGGGTTGATATTTAAACATTTTATATAAGTGCTATAATTACTTATATAAAGCGAGGTGTTAAATAAATCAATTTTACAAACAAATGACGTTAAAAAACTAACAATATAGTGTATATATGATTCCAATTAGCAATCTAATTTTTGTATTTCTTGTGGTTTTAATAATAGACCGCGATTTAGCATCTAATTTTTATCCTTTTATTTTTATCCAGTCAGTTGTAGGAATATTTATCGCAATAGCATTGTATTTTTATAAACCTGCTCGCAAACTCTTTATTCAAATATTCCCATATTCTGTTACTGCGAATGCGAAATCGAATAATGAGAAAATGATGTTTTATTTAGGCATCATATTAATTAAACTGGTTTCACTCATAATTTGGCCGGTGAATTTATCAAGACAGGCATTTTTATACTCACTATATGTCTTTCTCGCTTATTTTGTATTTTATGGTATATGTTATCTAGTAAGAAATGGTTCAGATGATAAAACGGATACATTTGAACAATTACTAGAAAGTAACGATATAAATCTGTCTAAAATGGGCGCTGATCTCGCTCAATATCCAGATTGCGAGGCATAATCAAAGGAATATGTCTGTCGATAATGGAAGCAGCTTCTCTTGTTTTTAACTTGGGGGTAACAGCGGGTTTGGGTTCAACCAGATTAGACGAACCTATACCAAACAAATCTGATTCAATATCATTGGGATTTTCAGAAAGCTCTTGATTCGGTAATCGGCCCTGAATTAAACCGTGTCCAGCGTCCAATGTGCGAGATGATACACCGTATTGAATATTCGTTTTATATTCGATTTGCTGATTATAACCACGTTGTTCAATTGAGTAATTTCCAGGAGTATTTTTACTACGTGTAGAAGCCATTTATACTATAACTATATAAAAACCCATGTATTATTTAATTGTATTAAACACGTTAATATAACTTTCGGTAGTCTCACAAAATGATTTTTCGTCATTAAAAAAATCACATAAACATCGATGAAACACTTTGAAATTATCATAGGAAAATAGAACGGCTAAACCAATGGACCTATCCATTGAAAGCATTTTTGCCGCCGCCATATCATAAATCGTTTGATACAATTTATGATTTTTTGTCTGGTCATAAATATGGTCCATTGCTTTACCAACCGCTTTGAAATCATAGTTTAATTCATCACGTGTAACTTCGTCATAATTGGGATCTTGGTCGATATTTGGTTTCATTTTAAATATAACACGCATACATTCTCGAAATTCCTGGTCATTACCATATTCGATGTCTCGTACGTCAGTGTTGTAATTATCCATTAAAAGATTTAAATAACTAATATTTAAATCGTTTTATTTCCTAAAGTTTAAAAAGGCGGGCAAAGAAGGATTTACGTTGTGTTCCTTTCTTCGCGGTTTTACGCGCACTCTTACCTCTCTTACCTCTCTTACCAGTTTTACCACGTCTCCTTTTACCACCAACTTGTTTTTGTTCGGGTTTAGGTGAGGATCCACCGAGTTTCTTTGCGTCAAATGGAGAAGGGCTAATAGAAGTCATTATATATATACAAAAGATAATTTATACATTAAATAAAAAGGATTATACCTTGTTTCCGCCGGGGCGTTTCATATCGCAATCAGCGGGAACGCGTGTATCAGCACCACCACGAACCCAACCCTTCATAGCACTTTCTTCTACATTTAGTTTAGGGTCAGTCACACGTTGTTCCATTTCGTTATTGGTAGGGTGTAAAGTATAACCCATGAAACTTTGGGACATTACGGTCGAAGTACTCTTTTTCTCACCGACAGGTTCACCTTCTAATAATTGTAATTCTAATGTAGGGTCAACAGAACCTCTTCCTAAATAAGGAACGGTGTTAAATTGACGTTGCATAAGATTCAAACGTCCTAAATGACGTGCCTTTTCTTGGTCGAGTTTAAGTGTGGATTCACTATCAATATGATTTCCACCGACACCGCTTCCGGTATTTGAATTAGGCACAACCGCGGGTTGTTCGGTAGCGAATTTAATCTGTGATTCGCCGCTATTTTCGCTAAAATAGTTAGTGGTGGTATAGTTCGAAAAACGGCCATTTTGTAATTCCTTCTGGGTTTTAGTAGTAGCGTCATCTTCCACACGGTTCGTATTGTAAAACGTATAATTGCTATCGGAAAACATTGCTTTTATATATTTGATATATATTTTGTCTGTGAGAATAGCGTTATTTAATTTGGTAAATAACGTTATTATTTCAGTTATAAAAATAATTATTAAAAATACTACACTACAAGTCGTCTAACTTAATACATATTGTGTCTAGGGTTATTTCTAACAGCCGCAAATGCGTTTCCTTCTTTATTTGAAATCATATCTCCGTAACAAAACTGGGCAAAACTGTCTTGGTCGTTTGGAATGGTTGTATTTGCTGTGCTATAAAATTGTCGCATAGACTGTTCGAGTTGTAAATTATCATTCACATCTTGGAAAAGTTTTTTCTCAATATCCGGATGTCCTTCATTTAATAATTGAATGGTATTTTTAGTTTCTTCTAAAATAGAGTCATTTCCTTCCTTTGTATATGAAGGTTGAGCGGGTTTTTTATTAGGATTATAATCATAATCACTAATAAGTACATTTGAAAGAGGATTCGATGGTTTCGCAGTTTGAAAGTTGGTCTCAATCGTTTGTTCAGGTATTACACCTTTTTGTCCTTTACGATCGTATAATTTAACTAAATTACCGTGTTCATCTCTAAAGCCTTCGCTCCGTTTTAAATCTTCTTTTTTGTGATAAAAATACATTAAATAAATACATACAATGCTAATCACTGAAACGATAATGAGATTTATTTTGTTTGTAACAATATAGGATATGGTGGTAAGAGTCAAAACAATACGTGTAATCGCATTTAATTTTTGATTAAACGACATTGATTCTGTTGGAAAAAACTCTAAAGCATGTTCTGGACGTAATAAAATATTAGGGTCTTCTGCCCAAAATGGATGCGGAGGTTCTTTATGACTCTTCACGCTATATTGGACCGGCATTTCTACAATATCCTCATTATTTAAATCATCTAAACTATGTTCCGTTATAACATTTAATTTCTCGGGATTAATAGAATCGTTCATTTATATATATATTCTTTGCTATAAAAATATATATTTTTTATACTATAAACCGTTGAAGAATTAAGGGTCAGATTCCAGTAATAATTTGAAACAATGCATGCTAAAGCGTACCGTTTTAAATCTTCATTGGTATAATCTTTTTCTCGCATTTCTTATCTATCTGAAATGTATCGCATTTTTTCTTATCAGGAACAATTTGTAAAATACATTTTGATTTTTCACCATACACTGGTTCAGTACAACCATTTTCAATGTTTTTTTTGGTCTTACGTGTGCATCGAGAACGAAAATGTTCATATCTTTCACGGACTGTTTCATAAGACAATCCCGATTTTTTCCCCAACATCGTATTAATTAATTCGTGAAGTTTATAAATGTATCTTGAAAATGTATTGCGATTTTTCATATGTTTCATTAATAATGGAAGTTTTTTAAAGTTAGCACATAGATTGTCTCTACACTTACCACACGGTAATATATTTCTCAAATTCAGCACATAATTGCGGTAGTGTTTTTTATCGTCACACGTAGGTTTTGTAGGATAATTAAAGCTAATACTATGGAGAAAGTGCCATGCGCTTGGTCCCCAAACACTCGTCAACATACCATCATTTGAATCATAATCGACTTTTTTATATACGTGTTTTGTTTTATTCTTACATGTTTTTGTTTTATTCTTACATGTTTTTCTTTTATTAGTTTTAGTCATAAGTAATTATATTATGTCGATAAAATAATGTTTCGAAGATTATTCTAAATAATGAATCTATTAGGAAATACGCATAAAAAAATATATATTCGTATTTTATAAATATGTCCACTGTTTTTAAAAGACTTTATAATGACTTTATCAAACCCATTGATAATACTATTTTAATTGTTATCATGTCGATTATATTTTTTATAGCAGGTTATCTTGGATACAAATGGTTTGTTCAAAGTACTGTAGAAAATTTAGGAACTGCTGATTTGGCGAATGATAATAATCGCGAGGGTGATGCCGAACTCATATTCTTTTTTGCTGACTGGTGTCCCCACTGTAATCGTGCTAAACCTGAATGGGATAATTTCAAGAACAGTTTCAATAAGAAAAAGGTAGGATTATTTAACTTAACATGCACAGATGTTGATTGTTCGGAGGGAAATAGCCCATTGATACAGGAATATTCAGTTGACGGATATCCTACTGTGATTTTGAAAAAGGATGGAGAGCGCATCGATTATGACGCCAGTATTAGTGAAGACAACTTACAACAATTTATCACACAGTTTTTAGAAAACAATTAATCGTTTACTTCTAATTCATCTTGATTTTCCTCATCATCTTGATTTTCCTCATCATCTTGATTTTCCTCATCATCTTGATTTTCCTCATCATCTTGATTTTCCTCATCATCTTGATTTTCCTCATCATCTTTCTCTTTAATAAAATTATGTGACGATAAAAACTCGTTCGCATAATCTGCCCCATTATCAATAAGTTTTTTTCTATGTTCAGGTGATGTCGTGAATAACATAACTTCATCCATATTTGTAATTATATTTTTAATACATATCTGATGTTTACATTCTACGAATACTCCTTGATTTGAACGTGTTAATAAATTTCTCATAAAAACAGACATATATTCGATCAAGGATGATTTCTCATTCACACTTTGGGCTAATTCATCTTCGGTAAATTCTTTATAAATCCCTAATATCTCGTCTTTTTCTACACCTTCTAATTCTATACATTTTGAAATAGGATAATTTAGGAAAAAACCTCCATCGGCATATGCTTTTTCGCCACATATAAGGGGTTTAAATATGATTGGGAGAGCACAAGAAGCATATACTGCGTCGACCACAGTCCAATCAGGATGTGTTTTATAAGAAATTGTCTCTGTTGTAAATGAATTGATTTCAGTCACATAGACGTAGAAATCACGTTGTGTTTTATCATATAATTGCGATAAAGTAATATTCGGTGCTAAATCGACACCACACAAAAGTGGGTCTAATATTTTATGGAAAATATCGGAATTAAATGTCCCGCAATTTTCAAACACAGACAAACAGTCGTCTATATTACGCATAAATACCTGGTCCCAAGGTCGTTTTATTATATACTTATCCAACGCTTCGATATCATAACCAAGAACAAAAATTAAATTTATAATCGCTCCAGCAGATGTTCCATGAAATGTCTCAATATCGTTTATATCTATACATTTATTTAATATAAGTTCACGTATTATACCATATACAGTAAGACCAAACGTCCCACCACCCGAAATTACAATATGTTTGATTATAGGAGTTTCCATATAAATAGTTATATAAATCGTTTTTATGTAATTTTTATCATACTCTTTTATATTATAGAATGTCCTGTTTTTTATTTACCGATGATAGTGATAATGTAGAAAATGTGAATATTGACGAACTTTATGAGAAACGACAACAACGTGATTTAAGACAAGTTTCCATATTTAATAAAATATTAAATCGGATTCATAAACGTATTAAAGTAACTAGTAGAAATAAGGCAAATGAACAGCATATATGGTTTACTATTCCAGAATATATTTTTGGTGAACCCGTATATGATAAAGCCGAATGTATCGCATATGTGATCGCAAAACTCGAGACCAATAAATTCCATATTCGTTATATTCATCCAAACACTCTTTTTGTGTCTTGGTCAAATTGGATTCCCTCGTATGTTAGAAGTGAATATAAAAAACGCACTGGTGTAGTCGTTGATGAACTTGGACAAGTGATTGAAAAAAGAAATGATATGATTGTTGAAGAAGCAAACCCCAATGCCGATATTCTAAATTTACAAAATCAGAATTCTGTCCAAGATAAACAAAAAAAGACGTATAATTCCACAGACAATTATGTACCAACTGGAAAACTTATTTATAATCCCGATATGTTTAATCATATTAATAAAAAGGTTAATTAGTATAAAATTGAATTTACAATATCTATATTTTGATAAATAATCAACAAAATATGGAATATAATCTAAAGTGTATACCCCGATATAACGATATAGTCAATCGAAAGGTGGCGAGATATGTAAAACGTCAACGGAAAATATGGAAATATTATTTTGATAGAATAAATATTCCGGTCCAAGAAGGTGGTATATATACGAGTCATGCGACTATTGAACGAACCTGGTATTCATATTGTGTATGGGAAATAAAAAATGTGCCTCGTATAAAAACAATTGTAGAAAAACATACTATGGTAATAAAGAATAAAATAAATGCGTATATGTCTATATTATCAAAAGCGCCTGTATGTGACGTAATCGATTATAATATAATGTTGCGTATTATCGAGTATATATTGCGTAATTAATTGGGATTTATAATGGTTTGATAAAGTCCTTCTTTAATTGTTCGATACAATGATTACATATAAAATAATATGTTTTATGAATACGGGGGAAAGGAAAGTCGTCATTGAAAATAGAACGGTAATATTGTGTTGTAACATTTTGTTGTCCAAGATCAGCAATCACATTATTCTTACATTCTCCGCATTTTTTGTATAAATATTTCTGGATATGACGAATGACTTCATCTGGTAATGGTTTTAAATTCATTAATCTATTCTATATTATGTAATTGAGATATTTCTTCTTGGAAAAGTGAAGTCATCCAATGATAATGGGGTTTTTCTATAAAATCCACCCTATGTAGATAATATAGTATTTTTTTGTCCAAGGAATTGGATTGTAAATTATCCGAATGTATTTGTTTTAACCGCATTCTCTCTCTGTTTTTGAAATATCGAATATGATTGGGTGGAAATGTGTTCTCTATATTAGTATCTGGTATATTCAACCAGTCCAAGTTTCCGCCATTTTTATAAAACATATAAATATACAGTATTGCGATCAAATCGTCTCGTCTACCAGGGGATTTTCCAATATGAATATGTAAACTTATGAATTTAGGAGTTCCAGTAATGAACTCATTCCCGATTTCCTCGGGTAGGGGTTTCATATCATCGTCTATATAAATTTTTGATAATCCAAAATCAATTAGGTATAATGCGTTGTTTTTAATCATAAAATTGTCTGGTTTTAAATCGCAATGAATAACTCCGCATTCATGAACAAATTTTAAAATATCAATCATTTTCACCGCATTTAATAAATTCTCCTTCTTGGACACTATACGATTATCATTGTATTTTTCCAGAGAAATTTCATATAACGGCATGATTAATGTGGGATTACCCCTGTATAATCCATACCAATAGACAAAAGGTACTGAAGTAGAATGTTTAGAATTAATATAATTGAGAATTCTGGTCTCGTGTTGTAATAATTTTATAGGAGTGTCTAAGATTTCGATTTTTATCGCAACATCTTCATCATTCCGGGTATATTTTCCTCTATATACATGACCAAATTTCCCATTCCCAATCTTGGACATTATTTTATATTTATTAGCAATCATTACAAGAGTTATCCAAATTATTTATATATTATTTTAATATAGAATTAATATAAGTATGAATGAATATATATTCACGAGTTTAATCTATTTAATCATAGTATGTTTTCTTGGTCACTTAATTATAAATAATTGGTTTACTCCATCAATACGTGAAGGTGCTCGCACTCTTCCTCGTCCGGTCCTCCATCCAGAATTATATGAATCCTCTTATGAATTTAACCTTTCACCATCGTATTCGGGTCAGACTCTTAATCAAATGATTGACCAATTTATAGATAGATATTTTGATAAACGCGGTCTACCCTATACCGAAACAATACAGATGTATGTTAATAATTGTGTAAATCAGGGAAATGTGACTCCAAAAAATAAACGCAGATTAACCGACATTGGATATTATTTTTTAAATATAGTCATTCCTAATATACAAACTGACCGAAATCCAAATCCTCAACAAAATTGGCCGGCCATTAAATGGAGTGGACAGAAAACATTTAGTGTTTTGGTTCAACCTACATCCATATATTTCGGTTCAGACTATGGTGATAGTGGTAGTGGTAGTGGTAGTGGTAGTGGTAGTGGTAGTGGTGGTAATGATGATGATGATGATGATGATGATGGTGGTGGTGGTGGTAATGGTGGTAATGGTGGTGGTGATGGTAATTCTCCTAGTGGTGATGGTGGTGATAAAAAATGTGGAAATGATGAATTAAATAACTGTGGTTTAGGGTGCCCAAATAGTTGTCTTGATGGAATAATGGGGTCTTGGTATAATAAAGATGATGGTCAGGGACCTGGTGATGAAGGACCTGATGATGAAGGTCCTGGTGGTGGTGGTGGTCCTGGTAGTGGTGGTGGTGGTGGTCCTGGTAGTGGTGGTCCTGGTGGTCCTGGTGGTCCTGGTAGTGGTGGTCCTGGTACTGGTCCTGGTGGTGGATTACAATCAGCAGAAATCGACGGTTACCAAATTACAGATGAACCACAGACGAGTAACTCGACCAGTCTTAATGATAAAATCAATGCGTTTATAAAGGAGTATTTTATAGAAGCAGGCATCCATAAAAATAAACCCACACAAAAGGCAATCAACACGTTTAATATGTATTTCCAAGACAGAAGTCCAATGGATGGAATTCATATGAACAAGATGCGAGATGTGGTCTATTACATATTACAAGTAATCGTCCCCGGATTACCAACGAATTCGTTGCCGCGTTCTTATGTAATATGGAGACCAATTGTTTGGTTAAGTCTTTCGGAAAGGAGTCGGAGATAAGTGATATATAGAAAATATAAAGCGTAATCAATATAAATAGATATTAAAACATATATTTATATTGCTATAACATGAATAAAATAGAGTATGGGATGAAACTCGATTTTTCAAATGTATTGATACGTCCAAAGCGTTCAACCATTAATAGTCGTTCCGAAGTAGATTTATCCCGTGTATTTAATTTCAAATATTCGCCTTTAAAATGGTCAGGAACGCCGATTATATCAGCGAATATGGATACTACTGGTACATTTGATGTATATAAGGTTCTTTCACAACATAATATCATAACCGCACTCCATAAGTTTTATACAGTGGATGATTTTCGTAATTTTAAGGAACAATATGATGCGAACCCAGATTTTTTTATGATTTCGACTGGAATAGGAGAAGGTTCGATTGACCATTTAGTGAACGTATTCAGTGTGATAGAATGTAATTGGATTTGTGTCGATATAGCGAATGGTTATATAAGTAATTTGGTTGATTTCTGTAAGAAGGTTCGCAAAACATTTCCAGATAAGCGTATTGTGGCGGGAAACGTAGTCACACGTGAAATGGTAGAGGAACTTATTTTAGAAGGTTTAGTAGATGTGGTAAAAATTGGAATTGGTCCTGGCGCGGCGTGTACAACACGATTAAAGACGGGTGTAGGAATGCCTCAATTATCAGCAATTCTCGAATGTGCGGATGCGGCCCACGGCGTAGGTGGTCTTATTATAGGTGATGGTGGAATTACAAGTCCGGGAGATATGGCGAAAGCATTTGGAGGAGGAGCAGATTTTGTAATGGCTGGAAGTGCTTTTGCGGGTCACGACGAGAACCCTGGAGAGATTGAAGATATAAACGGTATAAAGGTGAAAAAATTTTACGGAATGAGTTCAAAACAGGCAATGAATAAACATTATGGTAAAATGGCGGAATACCGTTCATCGGAAGGACGCGAATTAAAGATAAATTACAAAGGTCCTCTAATTAAAACCATACATGATTATTTAGGTGGATTAAGAAGTGCATGTACATATATTAATGCGAGATCAATAAAACAGATGGCTAAATGCACAACTTTTATCCAAGTTTCACAACAACTAAACACGAGTTTGGTATAATATATACATTATGTATAATGAATTATTTCTCCGATTTTTTGAAATTTGGAGATAATTTTATAGATTATTTTTCAGCACCCGTATATCATTTATTAACAGTGTTGATAATATTCGCATATATGTTAATTGTAATAGGAGTCACATATATAAATCCGGATTATACGGGTTATTTAACACTGGCCTCCCAGACATTTATCGCGATTGTCTTGATATTACGGTTTAACCCCCTTCGTAAGCACATGGTATGTAGTGAAAATGACCGAACATTAGTATTAGCATCAAGTTTCTTTTTACTGTTTAATGATGAATATACGCATTTTGTAACTGATTATATGAAATCGATACCCATTGTAAATTATATGCGAAGTAAGTTGACGTTGTAAAATTGAAAGACTTTTTAAACTATTTTAGTAATTAAAAAGAGAAAACGATTAGAAAATGGAACAGTCAAACGTTTGCATACAATGCGAATATAGAGAGAGTATATGGAAGTGTAGTTCTTGTGATAATATAGTGTGTGATAATGTATCATGCTGTTTAACATTTCCTCATTATAAAAATGGTCTTCATATTGTGTGTAATATGTGTAAGGTGAGAATTGAGGGTAAGTTGAAATTGGTGGTAGATATAGACAAGTTGAAATTATTAAAACAAAAAATCCAAAAACGAAGAGTAACTCGATATTGAATTATGCGAAAAAACACAAAAATATAGTCCATATCATTGTCCTATCTTTTTGTTTTTTCTGATATAATAACGTGTTAATCTATATATTTAAGCATATACATAAAATAAAATGATTTTAATTTTAATTTTAATCTCATAATATTAAAATTAAGAATATGTTACCAGATGATTTTAATTGGGAAACATATATATCAATAAATGAAGATGTAAAACTATGTTTTCCTACAGAGGAATTGGCTACGAAACATTATTTAACAGATGGTATAAAACAAAAAAGAATGTATAAAATGAACAATGTACCAGAAGACTTTGATTGGGAAAGTTATTTAATATTAAATCCAGATGTATATAATCACTATAAAAATAAACTAGGAGCAATACATCATTTTGAACAATTTGGTTATAATGAAGGTAGACAACGTACTTTGTTAGATTCCGATATTCCCGAAGATTTCAATTGGATGATATATTTACATTATAATCCAGAACTAAAACAAGTAATAACGAGTGAGATTGAAGCAAAAAGTCATTATATAACAGTGGGAAAAGAATCGAATTTAAAATATATATATTTAGATAGTGAAATACCCGACGATTTTGATTGGGTATGTTATACTGAAATAAATACAGATTTAAAACAGAGTTTTCATTCAAAATTATTAGCACAATTTCATTATATAATTACAGGAAAGAATGAGCAACGTATATATAAATTTAACCATACACCCGATGATTTTGATATAGAATCATATCTAGCATTAAATCCAAGTATTCATGGAAAGTATAAAATAAATGAATATACAGTAAAAATACATTATGATGTTATTGGTCACCCTCAAAAATTACTATATAAATTAAATACAACCAATATACCAGTTGATTTTGATTGTGAAAAATATATAGAATTAAATCCAGATTTAAAACAAACGTGTAGCTCGGACATATTATGTAAACAACATTATATTAACTATGGTATTTATCAAAATAGAAATTTTAAAGAAAATAACAGCGACCGAAATAATAGCTTTAATAGTTACCCCTTTTTATTTCATAAATATTTATTAAATATTACTCAAGAAGAAAAAACGATTGATTATGATATTATTTTTGAAACAAAATTTGTTACTCCGTCCACAATTGTAGCCCATTTACACTGTTATAATATAAATAAGTTCAAAGAGTTTTATACAGAAGAATATATGGTTCCCATATCTGAATATTGTTCGCATATTATTATAACATATAGTATTGGTAATAATATAGTTGATTTACCGAAAAAAAATGTTACATGTATTAAAACGGATAATCGTGGTATGGATATTGGAGGAAAATATATATGTATTGATTTTTTAAAGACACGCAAATATAAATATGATTCTATCCTATTTCTCCATTCGAAAACAGACAATTATATGAGACGATTATATTGGGATCCACTAGTAAAGAATATTAGCAAAATTAATAGATATGTGATAAAAAATAAAGAGTTTGGTATGTTTGTCCCTCCTCTTATCTATATGGGTGATTACGCGACAATTGTATATAAAGATAATTTTGTAAATCCGGATAATGTGATAAGTAAATGGAACTTTGGGAATTCACTTTATATGAATGATATAGATCGCTATTTTAATTACGACCCTGCTAATTTTCTTTTTCCAGAAGGAAATTGTTTTGTAGCGACACGCGAAATTGCTGAAAATTTATACGGAAACACTAATTTATACAATCTATTAAATGATAATTTAACAATGGATGCGGTTTGGGTAAAATCATTATATGGTTCTCGTGGATTTCATATTGGTAATAATATACAAGAGATATATGATTTTTTTAAAAAAGAGTGTAACAATACAAACGTATTTTCTAATAATATTGCGTGGGGTGCTGGACATAAAGGACACGCCGATAATATGTACGAGCATAGTTATGAACGTATCGTCTTTAAAGTAGTTCAACAATTTGGACTTAAAATAAAAATAATGTCGTTAAATACAGACACCGCATATATTAAACAATTGGAAGATATAAATGATAAAATTAATAACATTATTAAGCCCATAGAATAAAATAGAGAACTCATTATTTAAAACTTGGACAATATATATATATATTGTCCAAATAATCCAATACTTGCCCATCCAAATCAAACTAAAGTGATTTTTTCTTTGTTCATTATAAAATAGTATAATACTATATTAATTATGAAATACGGTACATCTGGATTTCGTGATCATCATACTAAAATATTATCTATATCGGAACAATTAGGTACTGGAATTGCTCTACTTGCTTGTTATGACCACACATCTTTTGGAATAATGATTACCGCGTCTCATAATCATCACGAAGACAATGGTGTTAAAATAATGGATAAGAATGGACATATGGTATCAAGTGACGTAGAAGATTACCTGGAAAATTTCATCAATAATAAACAAAATAATCCTCCTCCGATTGAAGACTCTATTTTAAAATACACTGATGGAATAAAAATAGGATATGATTCACGTAAGAGTAGTCCCGAGATTTGTGAGAATATTATAAAAGGTATTCAAAAGACAAACCCTAAATTCCCTATTCAAGTATTCGCACACGTCACTACACCACAACTGCATGCTTGTTTTTCTATATTAAAAAACACATATATGTCTCATTTAAAAATACTTTCAAAAATGGTGAAATTTCCGTGTGTTCTAGATTGTGCGAATGGAATTGGAGGTAAAGTGATGAAGGTCGTTAAAAATAGCAACATTTTTCTAACAAATACTTCTTGGACAGAACATGAGAAGTTAAATGTAGAATGTAGTTCGGATTACGTGTGTACCAATCAAAAACTCCCGGCTACGCCCATGTTTTTAAAAGACCTTCCTTACTTACGTGCGTCATTAGACGGGGATGCGGACAGAATAGTGTTTTATTATTCCGAAAATGACCGTATGCACATTTTAAATGGGGATTTTATTGCCGCATTAATCATGACGTATCTGTCTAAAAAAGTCCAAGAAAGCGACGAACTCGAAATATGTTACGCCTATACAGGTTATACAAATCAGGCGTGTATCGATTATGTTAGATCCTTGCGTTTTCCACCAAAGGTCCAAGTTAAAATGATATGTTGTGCGACAGGTGTTAAACATCTACATAATAAGGCGTGTAAATACGATATTGGTGTTTATTTTGAACAAAATGGGCATGGTAATGTGATATTTAATAAAAAGCCGGGGCATTTAGGCACATTTTCACAGTTTTTCCATCCAAATATTGGAGATGGTATTATGGACTTATACGCAACCCTTTATATGTTACAAGAACTAAATATGACTTATATTCAGTGGTCTCATTTGTTTTTTCCAAATCATTCTATATTAACAAAACACGATGTCCAAGATAAGAACGTTCTAAAAACCACTGAAAATGAACTAAAATTAACGAAACCTGCCTATCTACAAAACTACGTAGATAAACAGTGTAAGGAAAATAAGTGCCGGGCGTTTGTCCGTCCATCTGGAACAGAAAACTGCGTAAGATTATATGTCGAAGGAACAGATGAATTAATGAATAAAATAGCTCATAATAAAATAGCACGGTTTATACAAAAATATATGAATAACGTTATGGTGAAAACAAGCGGACGGGATTTTTCGATCCGACACATTGACGATTCCGATATTACATCCGATTATATAAAACTTCTTGGACAATTAACCGAAATAGACAATTTAGATAAAACACAAACCTTTGAATTTCTTCGTTCTTTAGGAAAAAATCACGCTATCTTTGTAATCGAGGATTATGAGACAAATAAAATAGTCGCAACAGGAACTATTTTAATTGAGAGGAAATTAATACACAACAATGGAAAAGTTGGTCATATTGAAGACATTGTGGTTGATGAGAAATGTAGAGGATTTGGTTTGGGAAAAATAATAATAGACCATTTATCTGAATTTGCTAAAAACGCAGGTTGTTATAAATGCATATTGGATTGTAGTTCTGAAAATATGAAATTCTATGAAAAATGCGGATACATTAAGAAGGGGGTTCAAATGGGACGGTATTTTTAACGATTGTCTCTTTGATAAAGCGGACGTCTTCTTTATTCGCCGTTATATGTCTATACCATCCAGAAGGATTATACCCGTCAACATTTGTAAGTATACGTCCAGTCAATGATTTCGGCAACGTATCAATAACCTCCTTGGTTAAATTGTAGTCTAATCCTATATTATTAAAAATATAGAATTTCACCCATTTATTATCATGCTGTATTTCTGCCTTATATTCGTGTGAATTATTCATTTATATTTTTATATATATAAATATCGATTTGCGTGTTTATATATATTTACATCACATATTTATTTTATATCACTATTTCTTGGACAATAATTGTGATTCCAATATTTCTAATTGTTCCTTTGTATTAATGCCTGTGAGTTCGATCGATTTTTCACTTGGTAGATGAACCATACCAATGGGTATATTTTCGTGTGCCTTTATGATTTCAAAAATATCGGTTAAATAATATTCATGTTGAGCATTTTTATTATCAATAAATGGTAGATAATCGCGTAATAATCCAATTGTGAACATGTATACACCTGCGTTTACAATGTCGATTTCAACTTCTTCACTATCGCAATCCTTTTGTTCTACAATTTTAGAAAATTGTCCATTTGTATCTTGGACAATTCTACCGTATCCAGTTGGGTCTTGATATTGTGTAGTCATAAGAGATACCTTATCTTTTGTATCTAATGAACAAATTGTATCCGACTTTAATAATGGGACATCTCCTGATAATATAACTATTTTATGGTCTTCATCTAAATCTAATAAATGAGGTCGCACACAATGAACCGCGTGTCCAGTGCCTTGTGCTTTAGGTTGGTCAACAAATACGATTTTATCTAGCGAAACAAATTTAGAGAGAGTTTCTTCGATAACCGTTTTATATTTACCAACAACCATATATATTTTAGCAGGATTAAGGCGAAACGCGGTTTCTAATACATGAACTAACATTGGTTTTCCACATAATAAATGTAATACCTTGGGTATTTTCGAACACATTCGTTTACCTAAACCGCCAGCCAATATAACAACACTTAATCTCGACAAATTACTCATTATAATATATTATTTTATTATAAAATAGAATTATCTAATAATTATGAATAATGGACAAATATTCACATTTAATCATGAATTTTACAAAACGACATATACAGATTTAATTAATCATAATATTATAAAAAAAAAAGATATATTACAGCACTACTTACAATATGGTAAACATGAAAAACGAAGTATATGTAAGGAAGAAATGATATATAATTATAATAAAAATTTACAAGAATCTACACAAAAAATAAGAGAGTTTAAGGAAACTAAAATAAAATTTTTCAACATTTTAATAAGAACAAGTAATCGACCTAATTATTTTAAAAAATGTATTGCTAGTATTCTTAATCAAATGTATAGTAATTATCACGTATATATTTGCTATGATAAAAATGAATCATTGTCTTATCTAGATGAATATACAACAAACGATAAAATAACATACTTTCATGTGAATGATAAGTCACTCGAAAAGTATAAATTCAATCTTTATTGTAATCGATTGTTAGATAAGGTAACAAAAGGGTTCATTATCTTCATGGACGACGACAATTATTTCGTATCAAATGATGCATTCAATATTTTAAACATATCTATGAACAAATATAAAATATTAACGTGGAAATTTATAAGACCAGATAAATTAATATACAAAGAAAACTTAAATAACCCACTGGATTTAGGTGAAATTGATACATCAAATGTATGTTTTAATTCATCTATAAAAAATAATTCCAGATGGAAGGATAAACAGTATGGAGATTATAACTATTTCAAACCATTATTTGATAATTGTGATATAAAAGATAAGTTATTCCTCGATCTAGCTTTAACGTCTACACAATTTTCAGACAAGATAGGAAATTTTGGAGAAAATAATTAATAATGATATAATATAATGTGTGGTATTTCAGCGTTTATAGGTAATAAAAAAGCCTTCAAAAGAATTTTGGAGTCATTGTTACAACTACAAAATCGTGGTTATGATTCTGCTGGAATTTCTGTTTTAGAAAATGGAGAGATTGTAACCCATAAACACGCTTCTACAAACGAACATACCGCATTAGACTTATTATCAACATATGATTATGAATCAAATATCGGTATTGGACATACACGTTGGGCTACCCATGGGGCAAAAACCGATATAAATTCCCACCCGCATGTATCTTTTAATTTGAAATTTTCACTCGTCCATAATGGTATTATTGAGAATTATCAAGAAATTAAAACATTTCTAGCATCCAAAGGTATTAATAATAAATCTCAAACCGATACAGAAGTTATTGTGAATTTAATAGCACATCATTTTGAAGAATCATCTAATGTTATGGACGCCATCGAGAAAACAACAGAACAACTCACGGGAACATGGGGAATAGCTGTTTTATATAAAGATGAACCTAATAAAATATATTGTACTAGACATGGAAGTCCTTTGTTAATTGGTGTGGATGACGCAATGGCTATGGTCACCAGTGAACAAAGTGGATTTTGTAATTTATTTACAAAATATATTGTCTTAAATAATCGAGACATTTGTACAATTGAATATACAGATGATAAAATTAAAATTGTTACAAAAGACGTTTATGTAGAGAAAAATACATTAAATACCAATAATGTATTAACGCCTGCTCCTTATCCTCACTGGACAATTAAAGAGATTAACGAACAAGTCGATTCATCATTGCGTGCGATAAGTCTAGGTGGTCGATTATTATCATCGAATGAAGTGAAATTGGGTGGATTAAATGATAATGTCGACACACTTCGGGAAATAGACAATATCATTATCCTAGGGTGTGGTACATCTTATCACGCTGGTATGATCGGAGTAGTATATTTTAAAGAAATATGCGAATTTAATAGTGTTCAGTTATTCGATGGAGCAGAATTTACAAAATATGATATTCCCAAATTTGGGAATACTGCTATTATACTACTTTCCCAATCAGGAGAGACAAAAGACCTGCATCGTTGTATTAAAATAGCACAAGATACTGACCTCTTTATGATTGGTTTAGTAAATGTAGTGGATTCATTAATCGCACGTGAGGTTCATTGTGGTTGTTATTTAAATGCTGGACGTGAAGTCGCTGTAGCAAGCACAAAGGCTTACACATCACAAGTCATTCTGTTATCTATGATGGCGACATGGTTCTCGCAGATTAAAAATACACATAAATTAGCACGTATTCGTATTATTAAGGATTTAAGACAATTGTATTTAGATATTGAGAAAACGGTTTACCTTTGTGAAGAAAAAATGGATACAATTGTTCCCCTCTTTAAAAATAGGTCAAGTTGTTTCTTACTGGGAAAAAACAAAGGTGAAAGTATTGCGAGGGAGGGTGCTCTTAAAATAAAAGAAATATCTTATATCCATGCGGAAGGATATAGCACAAGTAGTTTAAAACACGGTCCATTTGCTCTTTTAGACGAAGGGTTTCCGGTTGTTTTGATTGCCCCAGAAGATGAATATTATTCCAAATCATTAAATGCTTACGAAGAAATAAAATCACGCCACGCCGAGGTTATTATGATAACGGACCATCAAGATTGTGATAAAGAAAACGCAATTATTTTACCCTACAACAAAACATTTAGGCATCTTTTGTCGATTATCCCTTTACAAATTCTAGCCTATAAATTATCACTCGATAGAGGGTTGAATCCGGATATGCCTCGTAATTTAGCAAAAGTTGTTACGGTTGAATAAATTGTTGGATATAATTCCTTACCATTTCAGTTTGGTATTTATAATCAATGACCATATTATAAAACAATATGACCATTTTACAGTTTTCATCGCGTTTAAATAATCTACTATTTTACTGATGTATAAAATTTGTGTTTTAAATAATCAAAATATGATATATACTAATGAAAATTTCTATTATTGGATTAGGATTCGTAGGTGGATCAATGAAAAAAAGTTTTGAACTTAAAGGCGCGAATGTGAAAGGATATGATAAATTCAAAAACGATACAGACAGTTTTGAAGACTGTTTGGACAGTGATATCGCATTTTTAGCACTACCTACTATTTTTGACGAGGAGAAAATGTCCTATGATCGTTCATGTATTTTGGAAGTATGTGAACGTTTGAATGATGCGAATTATTCTGGTATCGTAGTCATCAAGAGCACTGTAGAGCCGACAACAACAGTTGAATTATGTGAGAAATTTCCTAGTTTGAAATTTGTTCATAATCCCGAATTTTTAACGGCTGCTACTGCTTTCGAAGACTTTCATAATCAAAAACATATTGTATTAGGAAAAGGAACAACTGCTACAGATGAAAATATACAAGTATTATGTGATTTTTATGCTATGTATTATCCGGATGCGGAGATTTCGACATGCACTTCAACCGAATCGGAGTCTATGAAGAGTTTTGTGAATTGTTTTTATTCCGTAAAGATACAGTTTTTCAATGAATTATATGCTCTATGTAATAAAATGGGTTGTGATTATGATACGGTAAGGGATTTAATGTTAAAGAATAAATGGATAAACCCAATGCATACTGATGTGCCTGGTATTGACGGTAAAATAAGTTATGGTGGTTATTGCTTTCCCAAAGACACAAATGCGTTGTTACATCATATGAAACGTGAAGGCTGTCCTCATCTTGTATTACAAGCAACTGTCGAAGAGCGTAATATTATGCGTAATGACCACGTGAATGTGAAACTGAAAAATAAGAACGACTTCGAAGAGGGGTTTGATTAAACATAATAATTACGAATTAAATAACATTAGTTTAGAATGTTATTTAAATATATAATGTTATAAAAATATAATGTTTTCATTAAAGAAATATACCAATCATAATGATAATCATAAAATTGATATGAATATGGTTGTCGACAATAACCATAATATAATACCGAAATACGTTATCATAATAAATTTAGAAAATAAAAAAAGCTTTTATAATTTCGAAAATTTAAAAAATATGTATAAAGATTTCACAATTATCACCATTAATAACCCAAATGAAGCTATACATTTTTTCAATAAATATAAAGACACCGAAGCAAAAATATTGTTTAGAAAAATAAATTGTTTTAAAATAAAATCTCTCTTTATAAAACTGTTTTTATTAAAGCATACAGGAGGTATTTCTATAAACCCTTCCTTAAACATAACAAACCGCACATTTTCATTTTATTCGTTATTAGGAGATGAGCATTTTTTATACAACAAAATATATGAAACATTTGATACTGAAATTTGTAGCGTTTTTCCAAACAATAAATGTATTAATAGGTCATTCGAAGATTTGAAAGAAATAATTATCTCTTATAATTATGATAACTTAAATATTAATAAATATAATAATATAGAATCCACCATAATAACAAATAACAATTTGCTTAATAATTTAAAACAATTACAGGGACATTTAATAAACGATATTCTTACAATTTTCTTACACAAAAAAAATATAGGAAATATAATAAAACATTATTTGGTTGATCGAAGTTTATTACAAAAAATAAATTCATTTACACTGGTAAGTCCGCATATATTACAACCAAATATTAGTATAGTTCAAGAAAATATAAAAGAAATCCAATTACATAATCAAAATATTACGTTATTTAATGGTACTCCTTCTATTTGTTACAATAAATGTAATTATCTATTTATAAAACGTTGGGTTAGTTATAAATTAAATGAACAAGCCGCAATATTAATTGCGAGTGAAAGGTCGATATCAATTAATACGATACATAAACTAGATGAAAATTTAAAATGTATACAAGGCGAAATCCAAATAGAAAAACATTCCGAAATGAGTGATAATTATAGAAATGCGACGCATTTACTAGACGGAATAGAAGATATACGTTTATTTAATTTTCAAGATAAAATATACTGTTCTGGATCAGTCATAAAAAATAATAAAATTGGCGTGTTTTTATCAGAAACAGAAATAACTGATAATGATTTTATCATCAAAGATAAGACAATGTTCACGCCTAATTTCCATAAAAAAAACGGAACTGAAAAAAACTGGACACTTGTAGATTTAAATAATGAGTTGAAAGTAATATATATGTGGTATCCTATTACAATCTGTGATATAGATAATGAGAAACACGAAATTTCTCTGAACGAATATAAATACAATATCCCTGTATTTTTTAAAGGCGTCCGAGGAAGCACTCCGGGAATTCTTTATAGAGATGAAATATGGTTTGTTTTACATAAAACTAAGATGTTAAACAACGGTACTGGTAATTATTTTCACTTCTTAGCGGTTTTTGATTTAAATATGAATTTTAAAAGACATAGTGAATTATTCAAATTCAATAATTACCAGGTTGAATTTTGTGCTGGACTTTTAATTGAAGATGATCGATTTATCATAACATATAGTTATTTAGATAATCAAAGTTGTTTAATTACGTTGAACCATGATTATGTTAACAATAAATTATTGTGGTTTTAATGAATTTACTTTTAGTATATTATATATGATATAAATCATTTATTATTAGAACGTGTCGTTAGAACAAAACAAAACAATACAATACAATTGGTAATAATTATAACATAAATGATATGTCCAAATTAAAAATAAAAAAATTTGAAACAGATTTTGATAATTTCAAAATGATGAATGGAGTATTATTACAGGATTTTATAGTAGAATAAACTACGTTATAAACTATTTTTTTATATAATATATAATATTATATGGAATTATTACCATCAAATTTTGAATCGATTGAAGGTTGGTGTTCTGTAAAAAAAGCTTTAAAAATAATGGAGATTACCGACTTAAATACACAACTTATTGTAGAAATAGGCGTATTCGCAGGAAAAAGTCTACTTCCTTTAGCATTAAAATTAAAATCGGTGAATAATCGTGGAAAGGTAATCGGTATTGACCCATGGACAACTCAAGCTGCGTTAGAAGGAACAAATGCCCCTGAAAATGATGATTGGTGGAGTAAACTAGACTATGAATATTTTTATAAATATACACAACAATTAATGAAGACAAACAATGTCGACAATATTGTTCAATTAATGCGAAAAAAAGGAGAAGACTGTATCAATGATTTTGACGATGAAACTATTTCGATTTTACATATTGACGGAAATCACTCAGAAGAAACATCTACACAAGATGTAGATATGTGGCATATAAAAGTATGTAAAGGAGGATTTATTATATTTGACGATACTAACTGGCCAAGCACAAAAAAAGCCCAAAGATTATTACTAGAAAAGGATTTTGAAGAAAAATATGAATCACAAGAGGGAGACAAAGGTGAATGGAAATTATATCAACGCAAACAAAATTAAAAAAATATAATATTTGATATAAAATAAATATTCAAATATTATATAATGAATACTCAAAATAAACGAGTTTTGGTGACTGGTGGTGCTGGATTTATTGGGTCTAATATCGCAGAAACTCTTTTAAAACAAGGTGTAAAACATGTGCGTATTTTAGATAATCTTGTTACAGGAAAAATGGAAAATATTCAATTTTTATTGGACAAATATGATAATATTGAATTTATGCATGGTAGTATAGCAGACTTAGAAACATGTCGTAAAGCAGTAAAAGATATTGACGTAATTACAAACCAGGCTGCGTTAGGTTCGGTTCCAAGATCCGTAGCGGACCCATTACCCTCTCATATTGCTAATGTGAACGGATTTTTAAATATACTAGTCGCCGCTAAAGAAGAAGGTATTAAACGTGTAGTATACGCGTCTTCGTCAAGCGTTTATGGGGATAATCCTATACTTCCAAAAGTAGAAAAAAACACAGGAAATGTATTGTCTCCTTATGCTGCTACAAAAGCAATCGATGAAATATATGCTGGTGTTTTTTCTCGTTGTTATGGAATGGAATGTATTGGACTACGTTATTTTAATATTTTTGGTCCAAGACAAGACCCCAACGGTGCGTATGCGGCGGTTATTCCAAAATTTATTGATTTGATGCGTTCTGGAAAACAACCTAATATCAATGGTGATGGTACATTTTCCCGTGATTTTACTTATGTTGAGAATGCTGTCCAAGCCAATATATTAGGATTAACAACAGACAATGAAAAATGTTTTGGTGAAGCTATGAATATTGGTGCGGGAGGCCAATTCACTTTATTGGAATTGATCGCCATTTTGAATAAAGAGTTAGGAACAGATATTGTTCCCATTTTTGGTCCAATTAGACCAGGAGATATTCCACATAGTAATGCGGATATTTCGAAAGCACAAAATATGTTAGGATATGATCCTAAAATAAGTTTTGAAGATGGGATACATAAATTAATCACATCGTATAACTCACCTATGTCCGAATACATAAATATTGAAACAACTGATTTAAATAAATTATTAGGTCGAGATATAATTAATTTAAATAATAAAAATGCTTACGATTTTTTATATGATAAGAAAATATTAATTACGGGAGGATGTGGTTCAATTGGTAGTGAAATAGTTAGACAATTATTATACTTGGATATTCGGAAATTAGTTATAATAGATAATAGCGAATGTGGTATGTTTGATTTAAATAATGAGATTAACAAATTATTTCCGAATAATTTAGTAAAATGGTATTTACGTGATGTAACTGATATAGAACGGGTGAAAATGATATTTGAAGACGAGCGTCCAAATTTCGTATTTCACGCAGCTGCATACAAGCACGTTCCAATTATGGAAGACAATCCCCACGAAGCAATAACAGTTAACATTATTGGTACAAAGATTATAGCCGATATTGCGTTGGAATACAACGTAGATAAATTTTTATTTGTATCAACCGATAAAGCGGTTAATCCTATAAATATAATGGGAACTAGTAAACGCATATCTGAACTATATGTTATTGAATTAAATAAACAACAAAGGACCGAGTTTATTATTACACGATTTGGAAATGTATTGGGATCATCAGGGTCGGTAATTCCCACTTTTATAAAGAATATTAACGAAAATCGTAATTTACAGATTACACATAAAGATATAATTCGATATTTTATGTCTATACAAGAGGCATCGCAATTAGTGATTCAATCGATAACTATTGGTAATGGTGGACAAATATTACTATTTGATATGGGAGAACCTGTAAAAATTATAGATTTAGCTAGAAATCTTATTGAAATGTTTCCACATAACAATACATCAATTGAAATCGTTGGATTACGTCCAGGAGAAAAATTATACGAAGAATTATTATGCAAAAGTGAAGAAATACTACCAACATCCACAGAAAAGATTATGATTTTAAAACAAACTGGATATGTAGAAGAATTTGAAAAAAAATATAATTATTTAATTCAAAATTATGTAAAGATGAGTATTCCGAAATTAAAACAAACATTAAAAACTATTGTATATGAATATGTATATAACGATGAATAATGAAAGTTGGCCTCAAATGAATGATAAAATGGTGAATTCTGTGTCCGACATTCTAAAGTCGGGTAAATTAAATCAATGGAATAATCCAGCTGTAAAAGATTTCGAAAATAAATTCGCTAAACACATTGGTTCTAACTACGCAGTTGCTGTATTTAATGGAACAGTTTCTCTCGAACTTTGTGTGAAAACACTTGGATTGAAAGAAGGTGATGAAGTAATTGTTACGTCCAGAACATTTTTAGCATCTGCGTCTTGTGTTGCATGGTATGGTATTAAACCCATATTCGTCGATGTTGACGAAGACAGTCAAAATATAACTTTAGAAATGATTAAAGTTGCTATCACATCAAAAACAAAGGCAGTTATTCTTGTACATTTAGCAGGCTGGCCGTGTGATGTGAAAGAAATTTGCGAATATTGTAGAGAGAAAAATATATATACAATTGAAGACTGTGCACAAGCACACGGTGCTAAATATAACGGAAGACATGTTGGTACTTGGGGAGATATTAACGCATGGTCATTTTGTCAAGATAAAATTATCACAACCGGTGGTGAAGGTGGTATGGTGACTACCAATTGCCCTCATTTATACAAACTAGCGTGGTCTTTAAAAGACCATGGAAAAGGATATGATACTGTGTTTAATACAGAGCACCCTCCTGGATTTAGGTGGTTACACGAAAACATTGGTACAAATTGGAGAATGTTGCCGATACAGGCAGTCATTGGTAGTCACGCATTAGATGAATTAGAGGATTGGACATCGCACAGAACTCATATTGCGAGTATTTATAATAACACATTTAATGATATTGATGGTGTTCGTATAACAATCCCACCTTCGCATATAACTCACGCTTATTATAAATATTATTTTTTCATTGAATCATCTAAATTCAAAATATCACGCGATGAGATAATAAAACTGATTGAAAATGAAGGTGTTTTCGCACAAGCCGGATCGTGTGGTGAAATATACAAAGAAAATGCGCTTACACAATTCGCACCAGAAATCGATTTACCTGTATCAAAAAGGTTGTTTGAAACGGCTATTCTATTATTATGTGATCCCACAATTAGTGAAGATGTAGCAATTGAAAATGCTGGAAAAATAAAAAATATATTATTAGATAATATAGTATGAAGACAATCGCAATTTTCGGTGCGGGGGGTCATACAAAAGTGATCATTGATTTAATTATAGAATTAAATCAATATATAATTGTTGGTATATATGACGACAATAAGGAAGGTAGTTTTGAAGACATTCCTATTATAGGAAAAATAGATGGAAATGTGAATATTAATTATGATGAATATATTATTGGTATTGGAAACGATAATATACGGAAAAAGATATATGAGCAGTTTTCAAATCTAAGATGGGCGGTCTTAATTCACCCAAGAAGCATTGTTTCAAAACATTCATTGATAGACGATGGAACAGTTGTATTTGCAGGTGCGGTTATACAAACTGGTGTTAATATTGGAAAGCAGTGTATTATCAATACAAATTGTAATATCGATCATGAAAGTTATATTGCGAACTTTACCTCGATTTGTCCCGGTGTAACTATATGTGGAAACGTTGTGATTGGCGAGTTAACCTTTATCGGCGCGAATTCAACCATTATACAGGGGAAAATAATTGGGGAAAAATGTATAGTTGGCGCAGGAACAGTTGTTATACGAAATGTCGATGATAATAGTAAAATTGTAGGTAATCCTGGTAGAATTATACCCCTTTTGTAATTATAGATGGTAGTATTTTTGTAAACACTAATATATATATATATATATATTCAAATGTGTGGAATTTTATTTACTACAAAAAATTTAGATGAGTTTGATATGGAAGTCGTTTTGCAATTTTTAAAAAAAAGAGGACCTGATTCAACTTCCATAAAACGTATACAAAATTACTCATTTGTTCATACATTATTAAGTATGACCGGACCACCAACAGAACAACCCTTCTATAGTAAAGACGATAATGTAATATGTATTTTTAATGGCGAAATATATAATTTTGAAGAATTTGGAGATTATAAATCCGACGGAGAATGTTTAGTTCCTTTATATGAAAAATATGGTGTGGATTTTATAAATAAATTAGACGGGGAATTCGCAATTATATTAGTTGATTTTACTAAAAATATTTTAATATTTTCAACTGATATATTTGGTGTAAGACCTTTATGGGTGGGTTTTGATGGCGACGATTTTGGATTATCTACGTACAAATCTTGTTTAGACCGAACCGGAATAACAAACAACTACCAGGTTTTATCGAATAAAACATATACATTAGACTTAAGCACAAACAAAATTATTAACGAAATGAGAGTACATACGTTCGATTTAAATCAACATAAAACATCGTTTGATGATTGGAATAAAGCGTTCGCTCAATCAATCTACAAAAGAACAAAATACGCAAAATGTGGTGTATTTATTGGAATGAGTGGAGGATATGATAGTGGTGCAATTGCGTGTGAATTAACAAAGCAAAATATCGATTTTACTGCATACAGTATATCAAATGTGGAAGATAAAACGGTTATGGCCGAACGTGAACAACTTGTAAAGAATGCGAATTTAATAGAATTGGAAAGAGATGATTTTTTAAAAGCCCGTGATTTTTTAAAACAAAACGCAGAAGAATATTATTTAAATTTTGATAATGGAGAGAAAGATAAATATAATGAACTTATCAAACAAGATAATTATAACAAAAACACAGCGGAAACATTATTAAAAACAATTGAATTCAGAAAAACGGGCCAAACTGTAACAGATGATAATGGTGGTATTGGTTGCTCGCATATTTGTTCACTTGCTAAACAACACGGGGAAAAAATTTATTTATCAGGTAGTGGTGCTGATGAAATTTTTAGTGACTATGGATTTAACGGAGTAAAATATTTTGATCACAGCACAATTGGTGGGCATTTTCCGGATGATTTAGAAAGTGTTTTCCCTTGGAAAAATTTTTTCGGAAATGCTCAAAGAGCATATTTAATGAAAGAAGAACACGTAGCGGGGTCATATGGTATTGAAGGTAGATATCCATTTTTAGACAAATACGTTGTTCAGGAATTTTTATGGTTGACTGCGGAATTAAAAAATCGTGAATATAAGTCACCATTGGATAATTATTTAACAATGAATAAATTTCCATATGAAAAAAATCAAAAAACAGGGTTCGGATGCGGATTTGCGGGACCAAATCCAACCGGAATCAATTTTGAAACGTTAAGTGAAACCCAACGTAATGATATAAAAAAGAGAAAGGTAACTGACGTAGTGAATACTCGAATAGTAAGTTTTGATCAAATATTATTAAAACCTACAAATTCCTTTGAAAATTTTTATAATATCAATAAACAAGACATTATACATGAATATGGTAATTGTTATACAGTTAAAATAGGAATAAATCATCCAGGATTTAGATATTCGACTAAATCCAGATTTACATTGTTAGAAAATAATATACCATTACCATATCCTGTTACTAATCGTAGTTTAATAAGAGAGAAAGGTAATGGTATGTATTGTTTTTGGACTTCATGCACTTTATATTTTTCAACAATGGACAATACCGACCCAAGAACGAATGATAAAGAATATGCTATTATCAAACTAAATGATAATTTGAGAAAAATGAAATATGAAAATATTAATGATATGAATAGTAAAGAATATTATATTACTATACGCATCAAAGAATGTACAATGAATTCAGATGATTATTTCAAAATAAGAGATATATTTACACATTACAATTTCATACCAAATGTGTTAGTATGTGATAATTATGAAATTTTTATGGATTTACCTAACATTAAATTTTGTAAATTCTCGGATAATAATATATATGATAGTCGAATGATAATAAATGATGTTATGAATATTAGCATAGACGATATAAAAACACATATATTTTCTTCAAGTAATTACGATAATAATTATACCATAAAAAAGGGAAACAATCCATTAGTCACTGTTAATATTTTTTCAGTAGATAATGTACAATTTAAATATGCATTGGAAAGTGCATTAAGTCAATATAATGATTGCGTAATTAATATTATTAAAAATGAATTACCATACGACGCATTAAACGCAATGATAAATCGATGTTCCACAAAATATGCAATTCAAATGGATGAAGATATGATATTTTTTAGTACTGAATGTGTTAATAAAATGGTTAAACAAATACAAAGTGAACCGTCCGATACGTGGCATTATTGCTATTCATTAAAAGACTTAAATTTTGGAATAGGATTGGAACATCGGATTTTAGGTATGAAAATTTTCAATATAGAATTGATGAAAAAACATAATATGAAATATTCAAATGAAAATAGTTTTGCTATTGATCGTGTTATCCAAGTAAAGGCAAAAGAGCTACAATTAAAACACCCATATACAACGGAACAAATAGGATATCATCAAAAAAATCATGAACCATTTGATTTATTTTTAAGATGTGCGAAAATAGGGTTAGAGTTAAATAATAAAGTTGATATTTGGGGAACTTATGAAATAGGTATGTTTTTAAAATATATAACACAATATGATTACGAAGAACTAATACAAACCATCTATTTTATTATTAAAAAGTTTGAGAAAAATATAGATGTATTTTTTGATAAACTACAACATATCAAGATCCCTGAATATTTTATTACAAACGTACGTTCTAAAAAGGAATATCATATCGACGAAAATAAATTTCATTACATAGATGATTTAAAAAGTAAAAACAATATTTCAGAAATAGATGCTACATTTATACCAGAAAAAACAACCAAATTTTACTGTTTAATTGGATTTATATACCCTTTTTATTTTAAATTTGAATATGATGTGAATAAATATCCACTTGAATGGTTTGATAAAACTTTTGAAAATTAATATATTTGTATTTATATTAATATCCATAATATATATATTATGGATATTCAAGATTTTAAAGGAAAATCGCCTTTGTTAACCAGTTTTTACACCAAATTTCCTCATTTTAATTATCAGCAATTTATTGATGATAATGAATTGCCTTTTAAAAATGAAGAAGAATGTATTCAATATATTTTGGACAATGAGGATGATTATAAATTGCAAGAAAAAGTATTTCTACAAAAGCATAAGTTAATTAATTATTTTAATATTTTTGTAGGAATTTGTATCAATTATGTATATAGTGAGTTAATTAATTTTGATAAATATCATGTTAATAATTTAAAAAATGAAGATTTAAAAAATTATAACGATAAATTTACCTATTTATTGGTTGATGCGAGAAATTTAAATGACGGCATTAACAATGAATATAAAAGTAAAATCATTTTATATGTGAATAGTGATGTAGATGATAAATGTAAGTGTTTAATTGAAAAATATAATATTAAAAATTTTATTGTTAAAAATACAGTATTAAAACATAGTTTATTGACTATGATTACAGATTATAAGGTAATTATGGAAGATAATGATTTTGATAAATGTTTTTATGAAATTTATAATTATAAAAAAAAATATGAATTAATTCCTGAAAAAGAATTTGATGATATTTGCGATGTTGATATTGAAATTTCAGTAAAAAGTGATGAAGGTACATTGAAACTAATGATTAATGGATCGGAGTATGCCGAGAACATTGTTCCAAATGAATTAAATAAAGTTCACATCCATTTACAAAATATTAATAAAATAGATGTAAAATATTTGTCTCAAGTGTCTTTTATATCATTTAAATATCGCAAAGAAAATGAGAAAATAGAACAATTATATCTTTCTGTAAATTTATACAAATACAAAAATGATAAACGAATTCACTCATGTCATAAATTAAATGATTATAAAGATATTTACAAACCTTGTTTTTTTTATGGAATAGCAAAAGAACAGGATATAGATGCTATTTTAAACCATAAAGGAAAAAAATATGTAATATTTAGTGGAGGTGATATTGATTTATTATACCATATCAATAAAAATACAGCATACACAAATACAAGATGGAATTTTGTAAAAAAATTACACAATTTGGATGAAATATATTATATACCTCGTTCTGAATTTATGATTAATGATATGAAATTATTAAATTATAAATATACATATTATCCCTTTTATGGAGATGCTTACTCTACATATGATATAAAACCCAAAGGTAATAAAATATATTTTTATACATATCCTGATTATCAAAAATATTTATATGGACATTCCATTGTAGAAGAAATAAAAAAACGAAAACCGGAATATGAATTTATACAATTAACACACGATAACGCTTATTTACAAAACAAGGAATTTTGTGATGCAAATAATATATCTACTTGTGAAAGTAATGATGAATTGATAGAAAAATATCAGCAATGTTTTATAGCAATACGCTTGACTAATCATGATGGAATAGCCAATTCCGTATTAGAGTTAGGTTCATTAGGTATTAAAACTATTTATAATGATAGTAAGTGTCCAGCAGCATTAACGTATAATTCAATTGATGACGTAATTAATCACATTGAAAATGAGAAGAAAACAATAGGAACTATAGCTGATAAATTAATTGAAAATGTGAAAATTTTTATCACACCTGATGAAAATATCTATTATACTGGTTTTTATGAGTAATTTAAAGAATCACATTTATATAATATTCGATTAAAATCGTCCACTTAATATGTAAACCTTTTTCATATATATATATATATATATATATATGAAAAAAGTAATTTTTGCTTCCGGCGATTTTCCCCTATTTGGAGGAGCAGCTACAAATGTATATGCATTAACAAAATGGTTAAATAGCAAAGAAGATTTTAAAGCAATTACCGTTGTAAATTATAGTTTAGAATTATCCATAGACAAATTGGATCCTCATGGTACAGGAAGTGTGTATCATATTCAAGATTGGAAACAAGAAAACATTAAAAATGATATAATCAAATATTTGGATGGTGAACCTGACGCAATTTATATCAAAAAATGGATCGTTGGACATTATTTAAAACTACTTTTTCCTAATAGTAAATTTTTCTATATCTTATCAAGTGTAATTTCATCTGAATATGATTGGAAAAATAAAGATAAAACATCATTGTATACAGAAGAAATAATACCCAAATGTATAAGAGACTTAACGTTTACTGATAAAATTATTGCTAATAGTAAAATATCCCAGTCCATTTTATTGACTTTTAATAAAGATACAGATGTAAATATAGCATACACATCATTTATTATTAATAATGGAAAAAAACATTCATTTTTAGAATTAAACAATAATATTGATGAAAATTGGAAGAATAGAAAATATGATATAGGTTTTGCTTCGTCTTGTTGTAATCGTGATATAAAAAACATAAAACTATTTATTGATACTATTACAAACCAACGGTTTAATGATAAACAAAAATTAATAGTTGGTAAAAATTCGGAACAGTATAATAGTATTGAAAATTGTACTTGTTTTGATATTTTACATCATGATGATTTGATGGAACAAATTAAAAATACAAAATTAATAATAATTTCGTCACATTATGAATCATTATCAAATTTTATGATAGAAGCTATAAATAGTGGGTGTAATATATTAATTAGCAATACAATTGGTGGGAATGAATTTATAGTAGATGAATGCATAGCAAATATAGATTCTGAATTTTTAGAAAAAACAAGTAATTTATTAGAAAAACAAGTTAATTGTTTAAAAAATGATTTCAGTTATGGTGAAGATGAATTAATGAATGATTTATTTTTTCTCTAAGAAATCTATCATATTTTCACCTATATTAAAATTAAATTGTGTATCTTTTACATTTGAATAGTTCTCTAATATATATAATAATTTAAAACTCCATTCTTTATTTGTATAAGATTTGCAAATTAAAAAGTCAGGAAAAACTTCATAAAAACCTATATTTGTCGTAATTAATGGTAAACATTTATAATAAATTGCTTCTCTAATTGTATTTGAATTAGCATCAAATAAAGAAGGGAATAATAATACTTTCGATTTACTCATATATTCTATACATTGAGTTTGTTCACATAAACCAACACATTGTGTATTAGGTATATCTATAAACTTATCAAAATTATTACCAATTATCATTTTTTTATATTTATCAAATTTGGAATTTTTCAAAATATTGATCAAAAATAGGTTATTTTTATCAACACGATCTAAACGACTGCACGCAATTACAATATCAAATTCTTTAGAATTGTTAATAAATTTAGACTGTATATTGATACAATTTGTTGTATCCACTATTGAAGGATATATCTTATTTTGAAATGTTGGATAAATTTTATTAAAAATATCATACGATAATTTACTATTTATAACAATCTTATCACATAATGTATTACATTTTATTTCCTCCGGTATTTTAATATCTATACTAAAATCCTTATTCAAAATATCCTCTGCTGATTTACCAACATAATGAGCAAAATGATTTATACCTGAAACTAAATATACTGTATAACAATTGAATATTTCTTTACAAATATAAGGAGCTCTATAATTTTTCGCCAAACAGTAATTGGGTTCTACATTTAGATATGACTTTACATCTCTTCTAATTTTATCTTCATCATATTCTTTGAAATTATATAAAAATACGCCTCCGATATTTTCTGGATCGTAATTAATGTCTTTTATGGTATCGTTGAAAAATACCCCAGTCGCGTTTATATTACATGATCTGAGCGTTTTAATAATAGCATAAGCATTTGTAGCAGCACCTCCATATCCCGGATATTGTGTAGAACTCACTACAATGTTATATATTTTATACATTTTACACCCATTAAACATTCCCTCAATTTTCACATTACTACATGATTCATAAAAACTGTCTTGAACTATATACTTAATCTGTTTGTAATATTTTTCAATTTCTTTGTTATCCATCAAATCAAGACACGTAAATCCAAGATCTTTATATTTCAAACTTCCCTTCCCTATTAATATCACGTTTTCTTTACTCTTCAAAAATTCTATACTTTTTTCTACATTTTTTATCTTTCGTTCAAAATTGCTAACAATCAGTCCAAACTCATATTTTCTTTTATCAAAATTGATGTCGACTTCTATTTTTTTATTCAAATGTTGGACAAATGAACTATAAAATATATTTATAGTAATACCATAAAACTTTTTCAATATATCAGCTGTATGTTGACTATTCACAAAACTATTTTCATATTGCGCAATATGTTTTAATACTTCTTTGTTTATATATTTATCGTGTTCTTCCTTTGTTTTTAAATCATAATAGTACTGATCCAAGTTATTTTTATATATCCCTCCAACAAAAAAATATACGGGACATTTATAAATGGAGTTCAGATCCAAATTTACAGGCGATTTTAATATTATAATATCCGGTTTAAAATCGAACGACGTACATTTATCCATATCATCAATCATATAATCTTCATATTTTTCGTATTTCGCATTCGCACCCTTTTCGTAATTGAAATAAAACCCAAATGTATTATATTTTAAAGATTTAAAATATTGCTGTAATTCATAACAATTCGTCGCAGCGCCACCATAACCAGGATAATCCCCACATATAAACAGAATATTCTTATGTTTTTTTATTCCATCATTAAATCTATGAATATTTTTTTTTATATTATTCATATCATCTTCTTTTATATTTTCTAATTTATCCATATTTATACAAGTTTCTTCCATAGCAATAGCAGTGGTATTATTACAATACAATATAGTATTATTACCATGCAATATATTATTATCACCTAACGTGGCTTTAATATCGATTTTATGGTATTTATTATACAAATCGATACACACATTTTTAAAAGAAATATTATTTTGTTCGTGCTGTCTCACTTCTAAAATAGTATTATATTTCGCAACTATTCGTTTTGCGTCATCTAATGAAAGATCTCCTGTATATGATTGTAAATATTTATATTTAATTTTTAATTGTTCACATACAAGTGTAGTATCTTTTTTATGATCACAAAAATGAATATATGCTTCTTCTTCTGTATCGAATTTTTGGTTTATTTTTTTCTCATATACATCCTTTTTAAAAACGTGTTCATATCGATTTCCGTCAATATCTAATAGTATTCTATTGTTATATTGACCGTGATGTATCATGTGCCATGTTAGTTCTCTTATCGTTACTATATTGGCCTTTAATAAATCATTATATCGTTTGGAATACTCTTTCCAATCAAATATTCTAACTTCTCCTTGTTTTACCTCGATAATGTTATCCAATGCTTCTTGAAACATATTATATAATATTATATAATATTTTTTATTTTTTATTTTTTATGAGTATTCATAACTAAACGCACCTCCCGTATTTGTTGAAATATTTCGATTTTTATCAAATATATGATGAAAAAATGGTTCAAAATGAACATTTTCGTCAAATACGACTATAGAATTATTTGGATTTTTTTCACAAATTTCCAATAAAGTCGATTTTGCATATTTACAGTAAATGAAACAAGCCGCTATATTCATATCAATAAATCGACGTTTAATTTCTTCAAGTTTCGCATAATCTGAAAACAATACATATATCTTGGAAAAATATGTATTCACCGTCATTATTTCATGCTGGTCTTTTAAGACGTCCCAATCATATTTTTCGGATAATAAAGTCATTAATTTTGGTTTATCTTCTTTACAATGAAACCACGTCATAGCTTGCCTATTATTTCGATCAATACATTCTTTTGGATGATATATCATTCGATGAAAAGGGACATTTAAATATTTATCAAATACAAAACTCATCCATAAATCATCTAAACGAAATATTTGGTCAGAATATTTATCGTAATTGTATAACTCATTAAATAGAAATAAATTCGCATCAAATATACAACCACCTGGTCCGAAATATTTAAATTTTTTTATTTCCGGCTTTCGATGAAACTCTATATCACCATACGTTAATATTTGGTCGGTGTTTTCTATGTTGTTCCAGTAATCACACGTTTTAAATACTTTACCATACCACGAAAGTATAGATAATGGTTCGCATTTTTCTACCATTGTCCCTATCCAATAATTGTGGTGAATTTGGTCATCATCAAATATGATAACATATTCTATATAACAAGTGTCCAAGAGTTTCTTTATTAACATCATTCTCGCTATACAATGTTGATTATAATTGTTTCTATGTAATACTATATCCAATTTATCTCGATATTTTTCAACAATTTTGTCTATTTCTATTTGAAGTACATTATCCGTATTATTGTCTAACAAATGAAATCGAAAATTTTTATCGGTTTGTTCTAACAACATTTGAAAAATACGTTCTAAATTATTATTTCTCTGATATGTAGCCATAATCACGTGCGTTTTTGTCGGAACATATTTACATATTATTCCGTCTATGTCTCCATCCTTTATAAAGAGAGTATCTAGTTCATGATATGTTTTTTGTTTTTTTATATTATGTAATGTAATACTTTTACACGCCCAGAAATGTGGATATTCATTCAACACACGTAATTTATTTTCTAAAAAACGGGTATTTATAGAATGTATTAACTCGTTTGTAATTTCATCTGTAAACATAATAATACTATTGGGATTCGCACCTTCACAATAATTTAAAATCGTCTCGTTTCGCGACTCTTTTATGGGAACTTGTTCCAAAAATACAGAAGAGGAAATCGAGTTACTATCAGTAAGTTCTATAATCTTGAAATTCGTATAACATATATTTTTTATTATATTTGATAGTTGTTCATTCTTATTCGTGAATATAATTATTTCCTGGTAGATAAAATGAACCATTATATAGTATAAAAACAATTTAAAAAATTATATATATATATATTACTACGACAATATGAACAATATGAACAATATGAATAATATGAATAAATTCGCAAAACTGTTTATTTGTATCACTGATAATGACGTAAATTTACACGATAAGTACATTGAACAGATACAAAACCATAATAATTCTATTATTAATAACCAATATCCAAATGCTGGGTTTGACCTTTTTTTCACTAGAGATGTAGTGGTTAAAAACGCTGACACCGAATTTGTTAAAATGAATGTTATTTGTGAAATGCATATTTTTGATGAGAAAAGAGATAGATGGTTTCCGGTTAGTTATTATAGTTACCCGCGCTCAAGTATTTCAAAAACTCCACTCATGTTAGCAAATAGTGCAGGCATTATCGATAGTGGATATAGAGGACAATTAATCGGTGCATTCCGTAATGTAGCATCATCAAAACCCTATACTATCGAAAAATATAGTCGTCTCCTACAAATTTGTGCTCCCGATTTGAGACCGATTTATGTCGAATTAGTTACCGAGAATTTCTTTGAACAAACGGAACGTGGTTCCGGAGGATTTGGTTCAACTGGGAAGTAATTGTTCAAATATGTAATAAAATATACATAGTTATTCACTGTGTATATTTTGATTTGTAATATATTATTGTTAATCTACGACAAACTGAATATTCTTGTATTCCATTAGTCTATCAGTGTAATGGACTAATTCCGAACCTTTTGCTATTAAAATATCCTTGTCTTTATACGTATTTTCCATTATTTTATCTTTATAATTCTCTTCTTCAATATCAATTACAACAACAGTATCGTTTTGTTTTTTTACGTAAGGTTGTCTATTTCTTATTCTCTTTTCATTGTTCATTTTAAATTCTTTATTATTATCATTATAATAAGATGTATCATATAATTTTGAATTATCTTGGTTATATAACATCAACACATCATCTACTTTTTTATGCCGCCCTTCACTTAATTCCAAACATGCAAAGGATTCTATCATATCGGTTGATGTGCGCAAAAAAACTCCATTTTCGTCTATAAAATCAAACGGATCAATCATTTTTAATAAACTCGCCTTTATAACACGTAAATGCTTCGCACGCCACTCATCCTTTCTATATGTTTTATTTAATATTGTTTCCTTACTATAATCGTCCATATTTGTATATGATTCTATTTTATTATTATTAAATATATCATAACTACCATACGTCATATCTAATTTATTATTAGTTATAAATAGTGATAAAAATTTTAATACATAATTATGTGACAACCAGTCGTCACCGTCTAATAAAACGCAATATTCTTTATCTTTACATCTATTGTAACTCATATATCGATTAAATGCTTGCCCATATTGTTGTTTATTATGTATGTATGTACACTTTGATTCTACAGATTTGGTATATTCTTTGAAAAGTTTTCCAGTGTTATCACTTGAATTATCGTCTATATAAATCATTTTCCATTTTTTGTATTTTTGATTTATAACCGATTTTATATTTTTCTCAATCCATTTTTCATTATTGTAACTTGGTATTATAAAAACAAATGATACATCATTTTCGATTCTATCTATATAATTTTTGGTTGTTATATATCGGTCTAAATAAAAGGTTTCCTTTTGTTTTCTATTATTATTTATACAATCTTCATCATATATATCAGGAAATACCATATGTTCTCCCGTAATAGCATATCCTGTAATTTCTCTTTCCCACATTAAAATATTATATCCATAATCTAATGTCGCATTGTTTGTTATAAACCAATCAATACCCAAACCAATTATTTTTTGTCGAAATTGTGAACTACATATATATCCATATGTTCCGTAAAATACGTGTTGTGATTTATCATATGGAATATTTTCTATAATATCACTGTTATAATTATAGAAATATTCATTTACATTTTTTTTATGATTATTAAATCCTATATAGACGATATCCTTGTCTTCGATCAGTGTTTTCACAGGTTTTATCATATAATTCCACGATTTATGTAATTGAACATCGTCTTCTAAAATAATTACGTGGTCTATTCCAGACTCCTCTATTTTTTTAAATAATTCAATAGTAGACACAATTAATCCCATTGCTCCTATGTTTGATATAATGGCTACTTCTTCTGCTTCTTCTTTATCACCACGAATTTCACTGTTTATAAATTTTGATTTATATTCGTGGTATTTATCACTTACTATATTATTTGTATGGTCATATGCACGAAAAATAGTAACATTATCATTTCCATTAATTTCATTAATCTGATACATCATTTCATATTTTTTATCAATCCGATTCGTTAAATTAATAATATAAATGGGTAATATAGCCAGTCGGTCATTTTTCTCTTTTTTTTTTATTATACTTGTCTGGATAAAATTGTATGTTTTATTTTTGTGAATTTCTCTTTCGATTTGTTCAGATAAATCATATTTGTAATATGCAGTCCGTTTCTCTTTCTTACCACATACAATCCAATGAATAAAACTATCAAAATATGTAGTTATATTTGATAAGTTTACTAAATCACTTCGGTATTTATTTAAATAGTGTTTCCAATTAAAATGTTCTATTTCATATTCGACCAGTTCTGTCCATTTTTTATTCACTAATTCATCTTTAAATATAGTACACTTTCCTATTACTGATAATTGTTCCACTGTATTTGATAGAGTATCTATTGTTTCTACAGAATTAACACGCATTTTCGGGTCAAATATACCTATATTTATCCAATGTTTATATAATATTAAATGTTCATTTAAATGCCTAATATTTTCATTTAACGTTTGATATGATTGATAGTCAAATTTATCGTAGTTTTCGTCTGTGAATTTTTTTTTAGCAATTCGTCCTTCTGACTTACCATGATTAATCCAATGTGTATATAATGTTAATTCATCGGGAATACGCATATCTCTTGTTAAATCTCCATAACTATTATGATATCTTTCCCAGTCAAACTGATTTAAATATATGTATCTTACAATTATTGTTTTTTTTACTGCATCAACTATATTCGTATTATTTACATCTGTTTTTATATTATTATTCCATAAATCGATAATATATTTATCCATATTATTTATATGTATTTTAACATTAAATAATTTTATAACTTTATAGTATAATATATAAATGGCTTCAGAAGGTGATAATGAATATAATGTATATAATAAATTTGATAGTAATTTCGTAAATTATGGTGAACTATATAAAAGTCCAATGGAAATGAAACAGAATTCGAAAGAACTTATTAGTCATTATGCTGATGCATTAATCAAGGGTGAATCACCAGTGTATAAAGACTCTCCAAATTTAGTAGGAAACCGTTATTTTATTAGCACAAATAGTAAATGTTTAGACAATGATGATAAAGAGCAGACCCGTTCTATATTAGTTGATAACGTCAATGCAAGTGCTATGGAAACAACGGAAGGTGGGAATAAAGGCTTGATTTATTCGTTATTAGCGTCATTGAAAACAATAAATAGTGGCGACATGTTTAATGAAATGGAAGACGGTAAACCCGTTGAATATATAAATGATAATAGTGATTATTTGAATGATACGGAATTACCTAAATGTAATGAAATAAAGGTTTTCGCAAATAATAAACGTGAAGACACTGTATCTGGTTGGGTTACAAATATAGATAGATCCGAAATAGACCCGTTATCAATTAGTCATGAATCAATTAGTGAAGGATTTGTGGGTGATTACTTAAAAGGTGATATATTACCTGGCGATTTCCAAGCAGCACTTGAACGTACATCCGCAGCTGTGGAAGCAGAAACAGAAGCAGTTATCGAAGAATCAAAAAAAACCCAAGGAGAAACACTTAATTCGGCAAATGAGGCAACAGATAAAGGAAAGGATACGGCCAAGAAAAACCAGAAAAATAGTTCGGATTTTACCAAAAAAAGTATTAAATCTATAGGCGAAAGTAGTAAAAACACATTTAACAAGACAAAAAGAAAGGGACTGAACGCAATGTTAAAGCGTGATGCGAAAAAATATCTTCGTGAAAATAAAAAGGAAGACGTTATCTTTTTTCTTAAAGAATTATTAAACACATTTTATGAATGTAATGGTGAAATTATAGAGGACGAAGAAAAAAAAGTAGAAAAACCTAAACCTAAAATTACAGATAAAGAGCAAGCAAGATATGACTATTATAAATCATTGTTGGATATAGGCATAGCGGAAAGCGCTATTTATAAAAAAATGGTCAGTGAAAATTTAGATACTCGGGTTCTTATACCCGAAGGTATAACAGCCGTTAGCAATGAACAAGAAGAAGAAGAAGATGAACAAGAAGATACCACTAAAAATATTCGTATTCCTGCTAAATGTGTTTATGCGATTTATAAAGAAAGACCTCGTAAAGAGGTAGAGCATATATTCGCTGAAATGTTTAATCTAATTAATGCTAATAAAACAAATACGAAAGATCTAGAAGTTCCAGGAGTTCCAAAATCCGCAACTAACTCATTACATCATATTTTCGGGGGTGGCTCGTTTGGACAATCAAAAGAATATACCAACATTATTAAAAAATTAGACATATATCGTTTGAGAATTGCGATGGAAATTCTTCGTTATAGAGACGTTGATACATATGGACAATGTACGGCAATTGACCCATTTGAAGGTTTCACTCAATTTGATGATTCTTCTTATTCTTCTTATTCTTCCAATTCATTTATCAATTGGACATCATGTCTATACATGATTGCTCTCTTGTTTATTGTCTTTTTTATCATATACAAAGTAATATTTCGTCTATTGTTAAAAAAATAGACCAATAATAATTTATAACTATTTCATTAAAATTATAAATTATTTATAGCGTGTAACGTTTATATATTTCTAGCGCAACTAAACCGGCCAATATCTGAACGGCACAAAGTGGAACTATCTCACTTGGGGCAATTTTTCCCGCAGCCGCCAATGTAATGGTAATAGCGGGATTCGCCGTCACCGAACTATAACGATAACTTAGTAACAAGACAAGTGTTAAAGCCGCTCCGATGGCTAAAGGATTTCCAGTTGTGATTACAATATATGCGAAAAATAAAGTGGCTAAGAACTCTGCTAAATATGCGTACATTTATATAGATTATGTATGGAAATTAATGTATGAAAATTATAAAACAGTACGGGTCATTGTTATCTTAGCTGGAACTCGTGACCCCCCACTTCTAGTTCTTCGCATCGCTTGTCTTTCAACATTAATCGAGTTATTTGTCGTAAATGAGGTAGCGTTTCCATCTGTATTAAATACCGAATGAGCATAATCAATACGCTGCTTTGAATGTCTGTTTATTGCTTGCGTCTGACGGTCTTGACTGTTTCCATACCATTTTTTATTATCCTGTTCTTTTGTGTCGTTACCGCGCGCAAATATCATGCGACTCATTGAAAAACGACTACTACTATCAGAAGTACTGTCTTTTAAAGGCATGGCTTTGGGAACACTCATTTCCGCATTGTTTAAAGCATTCTTTATAACCGGCATTTTAGTAGACGGATTCACCTGACCGATTAAAGAACCAATCGTATAAAATATATCATTGTAATTATTTGTATATCCTTCAATTACGTTTAATGTAAAGTCTACCGTATTATATTTATTTAAGTGCTTTACTGTAAAATTACTAGCATTCTTCACAACATTTACCTTAAAACCATTATTTGTTTCTATTGTAAAGTGGTCATTCTCTGATTCTATTAAAACATAAAACGCATCATCATTGCCCGGGTCTAAAATAACGGTCTCTGTTTTACCGATTGAATTAATTGAAGAACTCGCATTATATACTACTATGTTTTCCTTTGTTATATTATCTGAAACCGGTAATGCTTCCCTTTTAAATACGATTTCTTTTGTATTTAAATCCGATGAATATTTTGTTAACGCATTCGTAATTAATTGTTTTGTTATTAATGCTTTCTGTGTATTAGTTGTTAACGTATATTTATCCAATATGACTTGAGTGTACTGCTTGTTAAATATTACTTTGTTACTTATTTCACTAATACTTCCTGATGTTTTTTTTTGTTCTAATGTTTCTTTATCATCCGTCATATCTTCGGTGATTAATTCATTTAATGTATCTATATTTTCAATATTATTTGAATATATTATACTTGATGCTGTCGCACTTACACTACCGGAAACACCTTTATTATCTGTAAAAGATGCGACTACACTAATCGTAGTTCCTGTATCTGCTTCTATCAATGTATATGTTGAAGTGGTCATACCCGTAATTATAGCCCCATTACGTGACCATTGATATGTTATATCACCTAAACCATCACTATCTGCTATTGTATTTGTTGATGTTAATATTCTACCGACATAATTTCTTCCACTAATTGTTATTGAACCTGTTGATGGAACATTAAAAAAACTAGCAGTAGGTGTATCATCAGCATTGTATAGTGATTGAAATGAGGATGCATGACGGAACATCTCTGTTAAATTTGTATTATTACTTACCTTCCAACCTCGGATTTCTTGGTTAAATGTGGTATTATTTTGGAACATTCTATACATATCGGTGACGTTCGATACGTTCCAATTCCCTATCGGTTGATTAAAGGGTGAACCAGATAACAAATAACCCATCTGGGTGACGTTCGATACGTCCCAATTCCTTATATCTTGATTAAAGGCTGAAGCACCAAGGAACATACTCTTCATATTGGTCACCATAGATACGTTCCATGCGGTATAAGTTGAACCATTCATTGTTACATTTTGTGTTGTATTTATAGATTTGCCGAAGACTGAAGCTTTTTCAAACATATTATTCATAGCGGTGACTGAAGAGACGTTCCAATTCCCTATATCAGCGTTAAATTTAGACGCACCAATGAACATACGGTCCATAGTGGTGACTGAAGAGACGTTCCAATTCCCTATATCAGCGTTAAAATTAGACGCACCGTGGAACATCGAACTCATACTGGTGACCGAAGACACATCCCATGAGTTTAGGTCGTGATTGAACTCAGAAGCACCATTGAACATTAAACTCATATTGGTGACGTTAGATACGTTCCAATTCCCTATATTAGAGTCAAAATTAGTCGCACTTTTGAAAAGTTCACTCATATCTGTAACCAAACTCGTGTTCCAAGTATTGATATCTCCATATCTGGTTGTTGCCGCGATTGAATCGGCAATCCACGCGGTTACCGCCGTTTGAAGTTGTGCTTTATTGATAAACTTATTAAAAAAATTATATGTCGGTGTATTACCAACAACATAAGCATTTTTAAATGCTGTAGCACCACTGAACATATTTGTAAGAGTATCCCCATCTTGAACAGGCCAACCCCGAATATCTTTATCAAAGGCTTGAGCATTATAGAACATCGAACTCATACTGGTGACCGAAGAGACGTTCCAATTCCCTATATCTTGGGTAAAGACTTGAGCATCATTGAACATATAACTCATATTGGTGACGTTAGATACGTTCCATGCTATATATTCGATTACACCTACTGTTACTTCCTTTGTATTTATATCTTTATCAAAGGCTTGAGCATCATAGAACATACCACTCATATTGGTGACTAAAGAGACGTTCCAATTCCCTATATCTCGGTTAAATTGTTTAGCACCATAGAACATTAAACTCATATTGGTGACTTTAGAAACGTTCCATGCTGTATATATGTTTCCACCTACTGTTACTTCCTTTGTATTTATATCTTTATCAAAGGCTTGAGCATTATAGAACATAGACCTCATATCAATGACGTTAGATACGTTCCAATCACCAATGGGTTTGTTAAAGACTGAATCACCATAGAACATAGAACTCATATTGGTGACGTTAGATACGTTCCATGCTGTATATGTGTTTTCATCTACTGTTACTTCCTTTGTATTTATATCTTGGTCAAAGGCTATAGCACTACTGAACATATAACTCATATCGGTGACTTTAAATACGTTCCAATTCCCTATATTAGCTTTAAAATTAGACGCAACACTGAACATATAACTCATATTGGTGACGTTAGATACGTTCCAATTCCCTATATCTTGGTCGAAGACTGAAGCACCATAGAACATAGCATACATATTGGTGACGTTAGATACGTTCCAATCACCAATGGGTTTGTTAAATGCGGAAGCACCATAGAACATTAACCTCATATTGGTGACGTTAGATACGTTCCAATTCCCTATATCTTGGTCGAAGTCTAAAGCACCACTGAACATAGAACTCATATCGGTGACTGAAGAGACGTCCCAATTACTTATATCGGAATTAAATGATGTCTTATTTGCGAAAAGACTACTCATATCTGTAACCGCACTCGTGTTCCACGTACTAATATGACCATATGTGATTGTAGCATCTTCATAATTGGTAATCCACAAGCCTACTGCTGTTTGAATATTACTGTTTGTTATGGCTGTTGTACTATAAAAAATAATAGTTGGTGTATCAGGAGCATTATAAGCATTTTGAAATGCTGTAGCAGAAAGGAACATATCTGTGAAATTTGTTTCACTATTTACATCCCACCAACGAATTTCTTTATTAAATTCTGAAGCACCATTGAACATACCACTCATATCGGTCACTGAAGATACATTCCAATTTCCTATATCTGAATTAAATAATGTCTTATTTTGGAAAAGTTCGCTCATATCCGTCACCGCACTCGTGTCCCAAGTATTGATATCTCCATATCTGGTTGTTGCTTCACTATCATTGGAAATCCACGCGGTTACCGCCGTTTGAAGTTGTGCTTTATTGATAAACTTATTAAAAAAATCATATGTCGGTGTATTATCAACACCATAAGCATTTTGAAATGCTGTAGCACCACTGAACATATTTGTAAGAGTATCCCCATCTTGAACAGGCCAACCCCGAATATCTTTATCAAAGGCTTGAGCAAAACTGAACATATACCTCATACCGGTGACTTTAGATACGTTCCAATTCCCTATATCTCGGTCAAAGACTTGAGTAAAATTGAACATATAACTCATATCAATGACGTTAGATACGTTCCAATCCCCTATATATTTATCAAAGGCTTGAGCACCATCGAACATAGCATACATATTGGTGACGTTAGATACGTTCCAACCACTTATATCGGAATTAAATGATACTTTATTTTGGAAAAGTTTGCTCATATCTGTAACCAAACTCGTGTTCCACGTACTAATATGACCATATGTGATTGTAGCGGTTTGATAATTGGAAATCCACGCATTTACTGCGGGTTGGATGCTGTCCTGGTTGATGGGGTTTCCTTCGGCATTAGAATATGGGAAATACTGGACGGTGGGGGTATCTACAACGCCTGGGAAAGCTGATTTAAAGGCTTGAGCATTACTGAACATACTTCCCATCCAAACAACATTTGATACATCCCAATGACCAATAGGTTGATTGAATGATGTAGCACCGTTAAATGTATCTCCTAAATTGTCGTTTGATGATACATCCCAATCACCAATAGGTTTATTAAAGGCTTGAGCATCACGGAACATACTTCCCATAGTAATCACATTAGATACGTTCCAACTCCCTATATCTTGGTTAAATTCTGAAGCATTAAAGAACATACTTTCCATAGTGGTCACTGAAGATACGTTCCAACCACTTATATCGGAATTAAATGATGTCTTATTTGCGAAAAGACTACTCATATCTGTAACCAAACTCGTGTTCCACGTACTAATATGACCATATCTGGTTGTTGCTTCACTATCATTGGAAATCCACGCGGTTACCGCCGTTTGAAGTTGTGCTTTATTGATAAACTTATTAAAAAAATCATATGTCGGTGTATTACCAACATCATACGCGTTTTTAAATGCTGTAGCACCATTGAACATATTTGTAAGAGTATCCCCATCTTGAACAGGCCAACCCCGAATATCTGAATTAAAATTTGAAACACTTTTGAACATATAACTCATATCAGTGACTTTAGATACGTTCCAATTCCCTATATCTTGGTCAAAGGCCCAAGCACCATAGAACATTAACCTCATATTGGTGACGTTAGATACGTTCCATGCTATATATGGGTTTTCATCTACTGTTACTTCCTTTGTATTTATAGGTTTATTAAAGTTATTAAAGGCTTGAGCATTATAGAACATTTGACTCATATTGGTGACTTTAGAGACGTTCCAATTCCCTATATCTTGGTCAAATGCAATAGCCGCGGTAAACATAGAATACATATTGGTGACTGAAGAGACGTTCCAATTCCCTATATCTTTATTAAATTCTGAAGCACCGTGGAACATCGAACTCATATTGGTGACGTTAGATACGTTCCAACCACTTATATCGGAATTAAATGATGTCTTATTTTTGAAAAGACTACTCATATCTGTAACCAAACTCGTGTTCCACCCATTTATATCTCCATATCTGGTTGTTGCTTCACTATCATTGGAAATCCACGCGGTTACCGCCGTTTGAAGTTGTGCTTTATTGATAAACTTATTAAAAAAATCATATGTCGGTGTATTATCAACACCATAAGCATCTTGAAATGCTGTAGCACCACTGAACATATTTGTAAGAGTATCCCCATCTTGAACAGGCCAACCCCGAATATCTGAATTAAAATTTGAAGCAAGACTGAACATATAACTCATATTTATGACTGAAGATACGTTCCAATTCCCTATATCTTGGGTAAAGACTGAAGCACGTCTGAACATACTATTCATATTGGTGACTGAAGAGACGTTCCAATTCCCTATATTTCGGTCGAAGTCTGATGCACCTTGGAACATAAAACTCATATTGGTGACGTTAGATACGTTCCAACCACTTATATCGGAATTAAATGATGCTTTATTTTGGAAAAGTTCGCTCATATCTGTAACCAAACTCGTGTCCCACCCACTTATATCTCCATATGTGTCGAATGCGGTTTGATCATTGGAAATCCATGCATCTACTGCTGTTTTAAGTTGAGTTCTATCAGTAGGACTAAAACTCATTATAAATTATTATTATAAATAATAATTTAACTAAATTATACTCATGTTATCATTTAACGTCTTACACGCATCAAAGGTGTATATGACGCATTATGTTCATCACCCCCATTCTTCAAGTCATTGTAATTACGGTTCATTGCCTGTTGTTTCTTAAAGGTAACATAATCAGAGGAATCATATACATATTTCACATTTCCCGAAGCACCGGGAACACCAGTCGCATCGCAGTTATCCACCTTTGAACCAAGATATATTTTGCTTCCGGCCCAACCAATGGAACTCTTACTCATACCATTTGGTCCACCACATTTGTAATTTCTACGTCCAAGGAAATCACCTGCATGTGTAGCAACACGAAAAGGTGTATTTACACGTGCGTGTCCATTATATGTACCACCATTCATTGCTGTATTCCAACTATTGCGCAATATAGAGCGTGTTGCGGATTGTTCTCCATCTTTAAAATTCGACAATGTTTGCGTTGCTGAAAATCCATTATAAGGTCCTCCTAATACTGATGAACTCATGTTATTATATTATATCGATATACTTTTATTTTTAACAATAGAAAGTGTTACTAAATATCTATATCATATATATATATATATGGATATGGAAAATTTAGACGATTTTGATGATACATACAGTGAAATCGTATATGATTCAGATTGTATTCGGAAGAAAAGTAATTGGACTAAATCAGACCCGAATAACAAACTCGATTCCGACGTCTTTAATCCAAACTTATTACTAAAATCTATCAAACATAAATCTCCAAAATTACACGCCCTTCTCAAAAAAATTAAAGAACTCGATCAAGCCGACATGAAACGCGATAAAACAAATTATAAACATTTCATTTTTTGTGACGTGAAATCGAGCAGCCAAGGTGCTCGAATGCTTGCGTCCGCATTTGTAGCAAGTGGTTTTAATTTAGGTTATAAAGCAGACAGAAAAGGCGGTGTTCCTCACGATATATCGAGTGAAGAACAAATAAATAAAGATTCTGGAAGACAAGATACTCCTAGACCTCCCAATTCTTTGGTAATTCCGAAACTTCCTAAATATTTCGGATCATTGGAACAAATATTGGAGGATGAAATGGATCTAGATGAAAGTGAAAAAATCAGTAACGACAAAAAAACACCTAAACAAGATGCTTCAGTGAAACGAGGAGGAGAATCAACACCTCAATCAAAACCGGTAAATACTAAAAAGAAATTTAACAAAATAGAATTATTAACCCACAATGAGTTGAAGAAAACAAAGGATAGTAACTTTTACTTACTGTCTTCGGTTGATATATTTGACCAACCCATTAGTGTGATGAGTAAAAAAGAGATGTTAGCGAATTATAACAGTCGTCCTGATAATGTTCATGGCGATAATATTCGTTTTATTATTATGGATAGTGGATTTAAAGAAGGTATCGACCTATTTGATGTGAAATATGTTCATATTTTCGAACCTCCAGTGAATGCTGCTGATAAAAAACAGGTTATTGGACGTGGAACACGGACGTGTGGACAACAGGGATTGGAATTTCATCCAACAAAAGGATGGCCGCTTCACGTATTTATATACGATATCGGTATTCCTTCACAAATACAGGATCAGTTCTTGGACTCACCCAGTGTCTTTGATTTCTATATGAAATCTTTGAATATGGATATGAATTTGGTTAATTTTGCCGAGGATATTGAACAAACCGCAATATTTGGTTCTGTTGATTATGAATTAAACAAAGCCGTTCACGAATTTTCTACAAAAGGACAAATGGTAACCGGTGGAGGAAGAAAAATTATACCAAATGGACCTCCTGTTATTATAGACCCGAACTCAAATTCGATGGTCACACTTATAACTGGTATGCGTGTTCCCGGTATATCATTGGGCGATATGTCTCACGACAAAATGCGCCGCTATATTCGCGATTATTACGGTGATACAAAATGGGAAGATGTGAAAATGGAAAATTTATGCGAGGACGCTTCTGTAAAAAGAGGAGGGTCGCGAGTAATTTCATATACACCCACACAACGTTTTGTGAAAAAGTATTTCACACCCCAATGTCCAGTGAAAGGTATGCTTTTATGGCATAGCACCGGAACTGGTAAAACGTGTTCCGCAATCGCCGCAGCATCCGCCAGTTTTGCGAAACAAGGATACACCATTATATGGGTTACACGCACAACATTGAAAAATGATATTTGGAAAAATATGTTTGATTTGATTTGTAATGAAGAAATACGCACCATGGTGGCCGATGGTATTACTATTCCAAAAGAACACAGTCAACGTATGAAACTTTTATCCGATTCTTGGAAAATTCGCCCCATTTCATATAAACAATTCAGTAATCTGGTTTCAAAACAAAACAGTTATTATCAACGTTTGGTAGATATTAATGGTTCAACCGATCCATTACGTAAGACCCTTCTTATTATCGATGAGGCACACAAACTTTATGGAGGTGGTGATTTGTCCACGAATGAACGACCCGATATGAAAGCACTACACGAATCGTTAATGAATTCATATGCTATATCCGGAAATAGTTCTGTAAAAGTCTTATTAATGACGGCTACACCCATTACCGAAAACCCGATCGAATTAGTGAAATTAGTGAATTTATGTAAACCTCTTGGACAACAAGTCCCCGATAAATTCCCCATTTTTTCCGATGCGTTTTTGGATGAAAATGGACGGTTTACGGAGGGTGGTCGCAAGGACTTCTTGGACATCATCTCTGGACATATTAGTTATTTAAATAGAGAAAAGGATGCGCGTCAGTTCGCCCAGCCTGTGGTCCAAAAGATTGAAGTCCCCATGATTGAAAATGTCCAAGAAGTCAAGGATATGGATAAGCGTTTTAATCGCGTTTTATTAAACAAGGATATTATCGCATTAAGACAGGCGATCGAGGCTGAAAATGATAAAATAGACGATGATTTTAGAGATTTAGAAGCATCAAGGTTTTATGAATTACGCGATATTTGCGAAGAATATGAAGGATTGGTTCAAAAAGGGTGTATTAAAGTAGCAAATGATAACATTCGTTCTCTTGTTAAAGAAGCAAAAACACATATCAAGGGTATCAAAGATAAGGTGAAAGAAATTCGGGATGAAATCAAAGGCAAGACTGAATATAAAAAAGGTGTACTTACTGAAATTAAAGAACGATATGAGAAAGATCCTGAAAGAATGTCCAAGTTTGTGAATGGAATGTATAGTGTTTTGAAGTATTCTTGTGTGAAAACGGTGAAAAAAAGCCGGAATATAGAACAAATGATTGAAACCGATCCTGGAATAAAACAACTCCAGACTCAAATAGATCTATATGATGAACGAACCGAGACATTTAAACGCGAACTTAAAATTATGTTAGAGAGACATCGTATAAAGATGAAAGAAATTCGGGAAATGATAAAAACCGGTGAATTAAACCGCCTCGAAAAATTCGTTTTAAAAGATAATTTAAAGATTAATCAAGTAAAATACAAGTCTCATCGTAAAACACGCAAAAAAGAAATTACAAAGGAGGGCCGCGATATACGCAAATATCGAACCAAACTATCCAAACAAATCGGTAAGATGAAAACCGAACTAAAAAAAGAAATTCGCGAAGATATTCGAGACCATAAATCGGAGAAAAAAGAACGCAAACGGGCTAAAAAACAACTTTATAAAACAATGCGTAAACAGGGGCGTATTCGTGAGGAATTTAAGGAAGGTATGATTAAAGACCTTGTTAAAAAATACGATGCGAAAACAAAGGCCGATTTTTTATTGGCCAAACCGGATTTAGAAAAAGAAATGGCTGAACGTGAGAGGAAACGAGAAGAAAAAGAGGCCGAACGTGAGAGGAAACGAGAAGAAAAGGAGAAGAAAGATGTAGAAAAAGAGGCTGAACGTGAGAGAAAACGTGAGGAAAAAGAGAAGAAAGATGTAGAAAAAGAGACTGAACGTGAGAGAAAACGTGAGGAAAAAGATAAGAAACGGGTAGAAAAGGAAAATAAACGAGAAGAAAAGACGCGAAAAAAGAGAGAAAAACAATTACGTAAAACGAAAAAAGATAAAACAACGTAATATATATATTATGAGTGACGACGAACAAGAAAATACACCCATGTCTGAATCCCCTTCGGAAAATAAATTTATCGACGAATTAACCATGAAACTTCTCTCAAACCAAAATGGATATGCGAAATATTTGTCCAAGACAGATACAATGAAATTAGAAGAACAAGAACAATTTAAGACGGATTGTTTTGAACAAAAAAACGAGATTTTATCCATGACTCGACAGTTATTATCCCACGAAACAAATGATTTCGGTTCAGATGTGAACGAAACATTTAATAACTACGCGCGTATATTGATACGTCATTTAGAAGTGAAACAGCGTTCAGATGAAATCCAAAAAGAATATCATTATAAAAATTCGGATGAAGATGATGAGAATGAGATGTTTCCTTATTCAATGGATGAGGCAGATCCAAAATCCAAGGTTAAGTTCGATCAAATGAATTCAATTGATATGTTTTTAAGAAAAAAATAGGTCTCATAATATATATAATGGGTAAATCGAAAAATAAAATAAAAGCTACTAGACGGAAAAAACTAGCCAGAAAAAAGAAGAATAAAACCAAACGTAATTTGGAAAAAATGAATTGTAATCCTGTAGTCGAGAAAACCAAACTACAAAATAGTTGTTATACACCAGAAGCATTGGAACACGTGAAACACGCATATAATAGTTCACACGAAGACAAGGTTTTAGCAATAGAGACGGAAGAAGTTTGGGAAGAATTGCGCGACAAAATCACAGAATGTCCAAGAGAGGATTGTTGGTTAGACCAGATAAAAGACCCCGATACACGTGTTCAACTCGATAATGTTTTGTTCGCCCCCGATCGACCACAAGAATGGGATAAGGACCCGGTGTCTTGGTTATCTAATTATGATATCGAAGCTGTATTAAAACAATATGAACGTTCGCATCCAGAATTCAAACTTCTCGGACCTTCCGCCATTGATTATGATACTAAACTTGGGGACCGTTGCGTATGGGACGACCTTTGTCGATTATCCCTCTCAAATTTAATGCGTCGAAATAAACGGAAATTAGGAATCGTGTTTAATTTAGATAAACATGATGGACCGGGAACACATTGGGTCGCAATGTTTGTCGATTTAGATGATAGTAAAATTGTATATTTTGATAGTGCTTTAAATAGTGTTCCACATGAAGTATCGAGATTGAAGCGAGAAATTATAAAACAAGGGCGACAATTAGACGACCCCATCCATTTTGAATATATACAGAACAAAGTATCTCATCAAAATACCAATACAGAATGTGGTATATTTTGTTTGTATTTTTTAATCACAATGCTAACACGTAAATTAGATCCTGATATGAACCGTCAACTTTGTGGTAATTCAAGTAGAAAAAAAAAGGACATCAATGAAGTTTTGAAAATATTTATGAACAAAGGGTTAACAGATGATATGATGGTTCGATATAGAGAAAAATATTTTAATAAAAAATAAATATCCAAAGATATAGTATACTTATTTAATGAAAAATAATAAAACACGGAATAAAAAAATGCGAAATAATAAAACAAAGAATAATAAAACAAAGAATAATAAAACAAAGACTTGGGGAGGTAAAAACCGGACTGAAGTAATAGAATATACAGTATCATCCGGACATTTAGATAACAATTTACACTCTAAATTTAGAATTAAAAAAGGTGCTAAATATGATAAATCAGAATCAAAACTAGAATATTTTCATAATCTTATAGCAAACGCGTCACTCGAAATTGAGGAATATATATCAACCATTTTAAAAGGTGAACCAAAACGAAATCGAAAACATCAGAAGTTTGTATTTACATATAATGACCAAGATGACCCTACAAATGAGAATTCTAGTGATCCAATAAAATGTGCGAAAAAGGATAAGGGAAAAGAAAAAGAAATAAAAGATATACATAAATAAATTCAAACAATAATAATATAAATATTGTTATTGTGTATATTTAATGAATCTTTATACATTGCCTGAAAACCAAAAATTAATATGGAATACCCTATTGAAAGTTCCTAATTTCCAAGCAATGATCAAACGAGACGCAAATGAATCTGAACATTGGTTTAGAGATATAATTCAAATGTATTATAACAAAAATAAGGGTAGCAATATCGATAAAACAGGACTACGCACATTGAACAAAGAAACAATTGGTTATATGTTGTCTAGTTTAAAACAAAAAGGTCCACCTCAACCGGTGTCTTTTGATAATGGTTCAGCACCATTTCAAAATAATTTCTCATCATTAGAGACAAATACAAACGAAACAAGGGGGTATATTTTAGAACAAAAGAAAGAACAATTAAACAATCAGTTTCAGAATAGACAACAGGATTACGGTAGTCTATTTGATAAACCAAAGGTTGAAGAAATCGATTTTAGAGAGAAAACGGAAGAAGACAAACCCATTGAAAATATGGAAGAATTAATGAAACGCCAAATGGCTGAACGAGAATATGATGTCCAGAATATTGCGAAACAATTTGAAGAGACAAAAGAATCAAAAGAAAAGGAAGGAAATGAAGGAAAGGAAGGAAAAATACAGAAAATAGAAACAAATAATGATATTATTGAAAAAATGAGTAGGAAAATAGAGGATTTACAAAAACAAATTAATGAATTAAAGGTGGAACAAGAAAAAATGAAAATCGACCACATAAATAAAAATACAAATGAAATCATATCAAAATTACGTAACATAGATAATAGTAATAAAACAGATATAACTATACGTGAATTAGCCAGTCATTCGTAAAATTGATACTATGTGTATGTTTTATATTATATCATAAAACATACACAAGTCACTATGCTTAAAATTAACTATCAACGCGCACTCGAACTACCCACCATCAAATACGGTGAGGAATGGTCCAAGAATTATGGAACTATGAATTTTGCGATTGGGGAACTAGATACCACTAGAGATGAACCCGTATTATTTCAGATTTATGTAGATGTATCAGCATCTATGATGGAGATAGCATCAAAACAACAAACGAAAATGTCTATTGTTAGACATACCCTTGTGAATATTCTCCATCATTTCGCAGATAAAACAACGAATGTTCATGTTCAGATAAAGGGTTTTGATAACCGTATTCACAATTATATTGCCCCTGTTCTTGTATCAAAAGATAATATTAACGAACTACTTAAATCTGTCGAAGAAATTCGTCCAATGAATTCAACCGATATTGGTTTGGTTTTAAACGAATTAAACCGGGATGTAGATACGGAATATTTTAACATACCAAAACGCAATCGTGTTGGTATTGTATTGACGGACGGCGAACCTACGTCTGGTATTTGTGATGTAGATGTATTGGCGGATATTGTAAAAAGCGAATGTTCCTATCATTTCATAGCACTCGGAAATGATCATAATGAGACCCTTATGTATAAATTAGGTCACAAGAATTGCTACACATCGAATTGGTTTATCAGTGATATTGAACACACTGGAAATGTTTATGGAGAGATTATATTTAATGAACTACATCGCGTATATTATGAGAATGTAATCCGCGTTACGGGAGGAAAGGTTTATGATTATAACAAAGGTGAATTTTGTAGTGAAATCGAATTAGGAACATTGTCCGAAGAGACAAATAAAGACTTCCATCTACTTATCGATGATGAAACTATATTTGAAATTACAATCTCGGGCAAATTGTTGGACGGTGATACTGTATATTCGGAAAAGTCACATTGTTCTCCTACTCAAGATGGCGATAATATGAGAATTACAAAACAATTCTTACGTCTATGTGTTCAAAAAATGATGTTTGAAATGAGGCAACAATCATATACTAGACCTCATGAACATAGAGATATTCAGTTCGGAGGAGTTGGACTGCATCGGGCAAATGCTAATACTTGTTTCCCTCCGACACCACCACATCCACCTGTTCTAACACAAATGGGTAATGAACTAGAAGAAGAAGACGTCAAAGAAGAAGACATCAAAGAAGAAAATGATGAAGAGCCGCCACCTCTCCTGGAAGAAGACATCGGATTAAAAGAAAACGTAGACATATTCTATGAATTTATCACAAATTTTATTAAAACCAACGAACTAGAAAAAGACGATTTTATGATCGAACTATTGAAAGATATTAATGTTATGAAAATTGGTCTAGATAACCAAGACGTTTTGAAATATGTATCATCACGTGAAGACACTCAAGGCAGACAACGAACATTTAACACTGCCTCACAATATGAACAAGATAATAGTGGACTAATTCAGAATGACTCTTTAGAAAGACAACCCACTAGTGCGTATAAGACACCTCGGCGATGTGATTTAATGAGAGAAATCAGTAATACTACGGGCCTATAATTATCTATCTATATAATATATACTATTATGACCACCTCTCTCTGTAAAGGAAAACGCACGTCTCAACCAAACCGTTGTATTAAAATCAAGGGCTGTAACGTCGCCAAGGGAACAAAACGTTCTTTTTGCCGCAAGAAGCACAATAAGACTATAAAGGTCGACCGCAAGCCTCGCAGAAAAAGAAGAACCGAAGTATCTCGTGTAAAAGGCCGAAGTAATAAAACCGCGCACGCCCTAAAAAAACGCAAATAATTCGTCTATAAATAATAATTTAGCACAAGTCTAGATTATTATTTCTTATTTAGGTATGATATTATATCCATTTATTATCCATCTATATATTAGAGTAATGAGACGCACACGTTCCAAGAAATATATTTGTTACAAAGGTTATGGAGCTAACAAATCCAATAATCATACTGTAAAACAATTCACAAAAACAATGCGTAAACACCATATATACGATTGTTTAAACAATCTTTGTTCAGAAACAAAGGACAAACGGGTATGTGCTTTAAGTCGTAAATGTAATCGACGGAATAAACGTAAACGAAAATTTACTGCGAAAAAATGGGTAAAATGGGCACGTGCTCATTATGGGAAATGCGAAAAATAATAATTTAGCAAAAAATCTATATTATTATTTCTTATTTTGTAATAATAAAAATGACGCCATGACGTCTTTATTTTTCTCCGCATATTGCTCCGTTTGTAACTTGGACTGATATTCTTTTCGCATCATACGTTGCTGCATGGCCTTTTCTTGTTCTTGTAATAGACGATCCGCGTGTTGTTTTTCAAGAGGTTCGTATGAATGTTCACTGCGTGCTCTGTTAAATTCTTCAACTGACCCATATGTCTTGATATTATTAATGTCTTGTTCACTCACAGCCAATACACTTTGGTCACGATGAACTTTTCGCAAATCATCGAATTTCAACTTACTAAATGGATCACTGGTCATATATTTGTCTTGAAAGTCATCGTCATCATAAAAGTTATTACTTGTAGCAGAATCCTGATTTAATGACTGCACACCATTGTATTGTATCAAACCATTATTTTGTTTTTTTATTCGCTGAAAGTTATCATTCATCGCTTGTTTAGACATCTTTTCTTGTGGGACATCATACGCCGATTTTTCTTGTTGAAACCATTCATTCCGTTCGGTATTTGGTCTCACACCCATTTGATTTGCTTCAAATAATTCATTGAATTTCTCTTGAAATTTTTCGGATTTCATTTCTTGGACATTCTTCGTGATTTGTTTTGTCGTATTTGTATCTTGGTCATTATAATTGGGTTCATATGCTACATCTTTTGGCTGAATCGACCGGTTTTGGCGATTTTGATTATCAAAAAACTGAACAATTATATCAAATGCCTTTTTGTAAAACAGGAAATATTTCGCATCTAGTTTCGATTTATCGGGATGTAACATTAGCACTTTCTTCTTCGCCACCTTGAGATTTTCTATCGAAATATCATAACTATCGAGGTCAAATAGTCCCATTATCTCATCCAGTGAATAAGACTGTATAGTTAAATTATGGTTTGGTATAGACATGGATTACTAAATATTAATACTATAAATTATTCAAATAAATGATATTTATAATTCACACGTATATTTTTTTTGACGATTTTAAAATCCAATCAATATTATATGAATACGTCACAAGATCGTCATTCGTCAGGGGGAAAAAAACGAGGCAGAAGGGGGAGAAAGGTTACCGAAAAGGAGCTGATGAATGAATATAAATTCGAAACATCTCATAACAGTGTTCAGGAACAAAAAACAATGTATGAGAATATTCAATATTTATCACAGCGCGAGCAGGACATTTTTGAACAAAAATTTGCCGTCCCCAAAACAAAAGCCCAAGAAATTTATTCTTCAATGTTACGTAATAAAAATAAAAAAATAGTCATCGCAACCGGACCCGCGGGAACCGGTAAAACGATGTTTGCTACTGAAGCAGGCGTCCGCAATTTTTTATTAGGAAAATGCGAGAAACTGATTTTTACAAGACCCTCTGTATCCGTTGATGAAGATCTTGGATATTTACCTGGCACACTTGAAGAAAAAATGGCTCCCTGGGTTAGACCTATATATGACGTATTATATCAATTTATAACACCAAAAGAAGTAACCGAATTATTAGAAGACAAAATTATCGAAATATCTCCTCTTGGATACATGAGAGGTAGAACGTTTAAAAACTGTTGGATTGTGGCTGATGAAATGCAGAATTCAACTACAGCACAGATGAAAATGTTGCTCACACGTTTAGGTGAAAATAGCCGTCTCGTAATTACGGGTGATTTAGACCAACATGATAGACCAGATCTGAAAAATGGTTTAGAAGATTTCTTGGATAAATTTAGAAATACCCGGTCAGACAGTATTGGGAGTTTCGAATTTGAAAATCAGGATATTCAACGTGAAGAAGTTGTGAAAGAGGTTTTGGATATTTATGGAAGGGATGGTCTTCCTCAAGATTATTTAGATGCTATTAATGACGACGATAATGACGACGATAACAATGAGAAAATGTAATAGTCGATTTATTCAAATGTATAAAACTATTATATTGTTAAATTATATAATGGTTTTTAAAAAAACAGGAAATTGGTTAAAAAATAATATTGGACTTTCCAAATTACTAGAGAGCAAATTTGTTTTATATTTACTTGTGTTGATTGCTATTGTGAATATATATAGTTACGCAATGGAGGATGAACCTGTTTATGCCGGTATCATGGTAATCGTCGGCTTCCTTTCTACGTTTTTCAACAAAAATATGATTGTTATTATATTTACCAGTATCGCAATTACCAATCTCGTACGTTTTGGTATGGAACAATATAATAAAGAAGGATTTACAGGAGATTTATCGCAATTGGACAATTTAATGAATCATATGACGAATGATGATGATATAGCGAAACCCTCTGGTTCACCTCAAGTCGAAACCGACGAACCTGTTCCTGGTGAAATCGACTATGATAAAAATGCTACATTAAACGAAGACCCTACAAAAAGAGATGCTGAAATAGACAAATTTATCAAAAATTTAAATCCTGCTGGTTTATTAAAAAAAATGGAGACTGGTGTTGATAAAAAAAACGCTGCTTTAGCAAAGGATAAAATCAATTTAGCGTTGAAATATACTGATAAAATTGCTAACGAAAAACAACGCAACGGTGTAGAAAAATTACTTAATATACAATTAAAAATGTTGGACCATTTACTTACCATCTCACCTCTTGTTGATGAATTTAGAGATGTAGTCCAACTTTTAAAACTTTAAACGCCGATTTTATTATGAGATAATTATATAAATACTTTATTATGGCCGCTTTACTTCCTCTCCAATCACTTAATAGCGCATTGAACGCAGCCGGACGCGGATTAAATATAGGTGAATTAGTCACATCTATTAGCAATATTGGTATCGATATCATTAATTCAGCCCGGGGTGTTGGACAATATATAATGGGTGCTTATAAAGTCGGTCAAAATACATTTAGTCAGATTTTTAGTGCTCTGAAATGGGCTGGATTATTCGCATTCTTTTTTTCTACCATTTCTATGTTAGTTCTTGGTGGTAAAAATTGGCTAGACGGTTTATCCTCCCATTTAAATTGTGCTGGGAAAGAATTTAAAACTGGTTGGGAAAATCAGGGTTATATTATGGGCATTCTAGCAGAATGTTCTTGGAGTAAGTTTGAAACATTTCTTAATGGGTCATGCACTCGTTATTATATTATTGATATGACGTTTGGATTACTATACGGAATCTTTATCGAACTTCCTCTTATTCTAATACGTGCTATTTTAGGTATCGATTTACAGGCATTGATCGATATCTTTTGGAATCTTTTTATTGTACCATTGGATTCCATGTTTTATGCTTTATCTGGATTTCATATCATTAAATGGGACGACGCAATTATTAAACGCTGCTACCGTTGTAAAGGCAAATATACATTCGCGAATGGTCGAGAAGTTACTCTTTATAAGACTTGGGCTGAATGGGCTTCCCTAATGAATTGTTCTATCGAACAAATTGTTTCTGGATTTATGCATATTTTCACTACACTCATTCCTAGCCCAAAATGGGTGGCTTGGATGAATGGTGATAACAAGCGACCTCCCGATTGGAATCCTAAAGTATTAGGTTATTAATTTTTTCATTACGTAAACATTATTGTGTAGCATTATTATATAAATATAATAATGCCTCGTGGAGTTAAAAAAACTTGTATTCCTGGTCTATTCTGCATTGAGAATATGACTGTCTTCTTATTATTTGTTCTATTGGTCACAGTCGTCTATATGTATTACACTCATCTCATTAAACCTAGTTTAGAAAAAACTTCCACCACCTCTTTCTCACAACCTATTATTATTGCTCCCCCTATTAATACAGAGGTTGCTACTACCCATTTAATACCTATTCCTACACGCACAGTTGATCCATTAACGGATATCAACGCACCTCCTTTGAAAAATGAAGGGTTTGTTTTACCCATTAATATTAGCACACAGGGCCCTGAACTGAATTATAACCAAATGGGTATTTTAACAAGGGAACAAGGCAAAGATGATATGATATTACCTTTAATGGGACGTAGAAGTTCGACAGGTCGTGATAAATATCAATATTATACCATGTCAAACTCTTCCGGAAACATTAATACAAAATTACCCGTCAGTGTGAAGGGGCGCAGTTGCACCTCGGATTTAGGGTGTGATGAGATTTTCAATGGGGATAGTGTCTATGTCGAAGGATATAATGATACCTTCCGCGCCACTATCTACGAAAACGCACTTTTTAAATACATTCCTCTATAAAAAAATAGAATTATAATATAAATGTCTGATACTGAAGAAAACACTGATACACATGGCGCACTTATATTAGATAACAAAGATAACGACAATGGTTCTCATCATTGTTGGTTAAATGCTCCGTTATATGCTTTTACCGCATTTCAAAAGGTATTGGATGTATATAATTTACCTTGTTTTGATGAAAACCCATCATATAGTGAGAAGGATCTTGTTCATTTTAAAACAATTTATGATTTATTATTAAAATCACGTAATCCATATACAATATGGAATGGTACACATTATGGTCATATACATAAGGCTATATGTAATTATACAAATTCTTGTGGTGATTCTAATGAAATACTAGCTCTGAATAATGTTGGAGAATATAGCAATCCTCATCCTATAATGACTGCATTACTTGCGTGTTTAACAAAAAATTGCACAGATACACCACTATCTATTCATTCATATTTTATTAATAATACAGACTCACTAAATGAAGTAATAAATAACGCAAACATTATAGTATTTATTTCGGGAACACTGGCTATTGATAAACCTGATCGTGCAGGAAAACCAGTGGAGAATAAAGATGAAACCGATATTCAAGGACATTATGTAGCATATGTAAGGGGGGGAGATTCTCCAACATCTGATTCTTGGAAAAAATATGATAGCGGTAAAACAAATGAAGAGTATAAACCCCTTAATACATGGATTAGATTACCTCTTTCAGATAATAAGGCAATAGGTGTAATAAGTTTAGAATATGATAAAAAAATGGTAGAAGATGTTAAAGAGATAGTAGATTTCTTAGAAAAAAAATCATCATCAGTAGCAGTAGCATCAAAACCAGCATCAATACCACCATCGTCACCACCACCATCTCCTTTACCACTACCACCATCGTCACCAGTAGCAGTACCACCACCAAGAGCAGTAGCATCCAAACCTCTTTCGATAATAGAAATAATGAAAGAATTGGTATCTGAACCAGCAAATGGAGCAACAAATGGAGCAACAAATGGAGCAACAATAACACATGGTCAACCTACTGGAGCAACAAATGGAGCAACAAATGGAGCAACAATAACACATGGTCAACCTACTGGAGCAACACTCACCAATGAAGAAGTCGTCGAAATTATAAAACAGTTAAATGAAGTTTTTAGTAAAGTTCTGGGTACTGGTACTGGTGATGGTCGGGGTAAGGGTAAGGACAAGGAGGAGGAGGAGGAGGAGGAGAAGGAGGAGGAGGAGGAGGAAGAAGAAGAGGAGGAGGAGGAGGAGGTTCCAGGAGAACCAAATGAAGTGAAGGTTCAAATATTAGACCAAATGGTTGGTGATAATGATGAAGTAACAAGTGAGGTGG